>Ga0172378_10004285_pt1 | contig 13394 bp, 19 predicted proteins | sample GrowelOW332metaG_FD_119755 | JGI IMG/M metagenome (GOLD analysis project Ga0172378, IMG submission 119755) | Groundwater microbial communities from an aquifer near a municipal landfill in Southern Ontario, Canada - Pumphouse #3_1 metaG | ecosystem: Environmental > Aquatic > Deep subsurface >...
ATATTCATTTAATAAAAGTCATGCTATTTCTTATGCGGCAATGGCTGCTTTAACATTATATTTATCTAAGTATTTTAAAGAATATTGGTATTCAGCTGTAGTAGAGTATCAAATGAATAAAGATAGAGATACTTTAATAAACTGTTTTAAAGTTATATCTTCAAACGGATATATAGTTTTGCCTCCAGATATAAATAAATCTAAAGAGAGAACTTTCTCGGACGGAAAAAATATTTATATTGGACTACATAATATTAAAGGTGTTGGAGCTGCTAGCGAAGCAATAGTAGCACACTCTCCTTACAATTCATTTATGGACTTCTATAATAAAACTGTATATGAAAAAGCAGTTAGAAAAACTTCTGTGGTAGCTTTAACTAAATTTGGAAGTTTTGATAAAATGGAAGATTTAAATAGACTACAGTCAATAGAGGCAGTTAATAGATTTTGGAAAAATAAAAAAGCTGTAAAAGCTAAAAAAAAGACAGAAAGTACTAATGTTGAAGGAATGATAAACCTTATTGAAAATTCAAATAAGGACGACAAGAATACTGAAATATGGAAAGAAATAAAAAAAGATGTAATAGTAGAACCAGAATTACTAAAAGCCGACAACAACGTTCTTAAAGAAATGGAATTTGATTGCTTTGGTTTTAATTATTTTGTTTCTCCATTCAGTAATAAAATGAAAGATTTAATTTATAAAAAAGAAGAGCAGGGATATATTTCTTCTTCTTTAACATCATTATTTGAAATAGAAAAAACTAGTAGGATAGTGCCTATTTATATTACAGCTATTAGAAATAAAATAGACAAAAATGGAAATGAAATGGCTTTCTTAACAGTAGAAGATATTAACGGTTTTAAAGCTGTAATTCCTATTTTTAGTAGCATTTATGGAAGTATTAGAAATAGACTTAAAGTTGGAATTGTATGTATGATGTTGTTGTTTAGTAAATATAGTGATTTTTCTAAGAGTAAACAAATAATGTTTGGAACAGATTCTTTTGTTACTCCGGAAAAAGCAGTTAGATATGTAATACCAATAAAGGAGCCAGAATGATAAATCTTTTTAAGAAATATTTTGATAGAAAAGGAAAACGAATTATACCAGTTAAATATACATCTGGGAAATATTTATGTGAATATTCTTCTGGTAAACAGGAATACTTAGAGTCTAAAAATATATTAAAAGAGAAAAAGGAAAAAAATAAAAAGATAATAACTCCTTCATATGAAGACCCAAAAGAAAAACATGAAATTAAAGTACGATATTCGAACGAAGAATTGCCAAAGAAAAAAATAGAAATAAAACAACCTAGAAAAGCTGAAGATATTTTAGGTGATGATTTTTATTGTGATTATTAAAAGGAGAATTAATGAAAAAAATTTTTAACGTGTTAAAAGAAATAAATGATATTCCAGATATAAACGTAAAAGAAAAAAATAATGTTTCTTACAATAAGTCTTTTGATTCAAGTCATATAATGCATGATATTAAAAACAAATCTAAAAATTTTAAAACTGAAAACAAAAAAGATATGGCTATAAAAAATGTAATATATAAAAGCTTGATAAAGAAGGATTAATTATGGAAGTAGAATTAGAAAGCTTGTTGGCTATAGAATTTTTAAAACATTTTAGAATTAATTACAGATATAATTTATATTCAATGGCTAATGTAAAAAAAACCAAATGGTGGAATCATTTTGTAAAGTTCGCTAAAGTATGTAAATTAAATTCAAATAATACTGGAGAATTTATGAAATATTGTTTTTTAAGATATAAGGACGATTATAATAAAAAATTATATCCTTATTTCTTTTCTACAAAAGAAGGAAAAACATACCTAAAAGAATTTTTTCAAGAGCAAGAAGTGAATGAAGCTCCAGAAATAAATTATAAAGAAATTTTAATAATAAATACTTTAAAAGAAGTATTAAAATGGTGTAAATTAAATAAAAAAGGAGTTACTGATTTTATAAAAGATAGTTCTAATTTTATGAAAATAGAAAGGGGGGTATTTTATCTTCCCTTCTTTTATTTTTCAAAAACATTTAATCAAAAGTTTGAAATGAAAGATGAACTAACAGTTGCTGTAGAAAAAAACGATTTTAGAAGAACAACTCCATCTATTTATTATAGCATGAGGGAAATAATGAAAGATGATTTCATGGAGTAAAGAAAATAACACCTCATTACTTTAGCAGTCATGCTTAATTGTTTACTAAAATTTAAAAAAAATATATAATAAGTAAAAAAGGAAATAAATAATGAAAGTAATCGTAGATAGTTTAAATATAGTTTTTATTTCTTTTAGCGTAGCTAAAAGAAAAGCTTTGGAAGAAGAAGGCAAAGAGATTTTTACAAAAGAAGATATGCCTTTCTTCTATCACTTACTATTAAATAAACTTATTGAATATCACAAAACTTACGGAGAAATAATTTACGCTAAAGAAGGAAAACATTCAACCGCTTGGAGGAAAGAAAGATATCCTTTATATAAAGGAAATAGAGAATATGATTCAAGTAATGATATTTTATTCAAGAATATTGATAAAATATACGAATTAATTTCTTTATTTCCAAGTAAACAAGTAAGTGTAGAAGGAGCTGAAGGTGATGATGTAATGTATAGTCTATCCACTCATTTTGCTGATTTGGGTGAAGACGTTCTAGTAATTTCTGGAGATAGAGATATGGTTCAATTACATAACTTTAATAAAAAAATTAATGTTTATGACCCTAGAAAGAGAACTATTTTCCCTCCAGACCCAAATATAGTTGAATATAAAGCAATAGTTGGGGATACTAGTGATAATATTAAAGGAGTTCCTAGACTTGGAAAGAAAACATTTGAAAAAATGATGGCTGATGAAAATGTTTTTAAAGCAAAACTTAATGGGAAAGAGGAAATTTATGAGAGTATATTAGACATAGTAGATTTAAGAAGATTTCCAAAAGAAGTGGGAAATAAAATAATAGAAGCTTATACAAAACAAGAATGGACGAAGTTCGACTCACAGTCAATTGAAGCGTTCTTAATAGAAAATAGTTTAAATCAACATTTAAATTATTGGTATAAAAATTCTAATGACATTATATCGGCACTTGGAGATAAGGGAGAAGAGTTAAACACTGTTTCTTTCTTAGATAACCTAGAATATGAAAAAGATAATGAACTTTCATTAGAAAGTTTAGAACTAGCTTTAGAGGAGTTAAACAAAATAATATGAAAAGAAAAAGAAGAAATAGAACAAGGGCACAAATTTTAGCTGGAAGAGAAATTGGAAAAATAGAATTTATTTCAACTCCATCTGGAAATGTTGGAATGAATTTTATGAAGAAGTTCTGTAATAGAGAAGGCTATAAAAACAGAGAATATAATGGTTATTACATGAAAGAACTAGAAAAAATAAATAACAGAAATCAAAATCACGGAAACGGTCGTGTAAATGGAAATGGAGCAGGTGCTCGTTTAAATAGAGAGGTAAAATAATAATGGCAGTAGATGTAAGAAACGTAGATGTAGAAAGTTTTAAAGAAAGTATTTCAGTTATTGATAGTATCACAGATTCAATTGAAACATATAAAGCAGCTTTGAAAGATAAAAGAAATGAATTGGCTGAAGAACTTGGTGTAGAAAAAAAAGAAATCGTTGGAATTATAAAAATGTACAAAAAACTTGAAGCTGGAGAAGGTCCTATAGATGAAGATTTAATTAACTCTATAGAAGAGCTATATTCTAAGGTTGTGGGAGATTAAAATGAAAGAAAGTTATAGAGATTGGTTGATAAATTTAGGTTATATTCCTTTAAATGAAAGTGAAGAAAGTGAAGGAATAGATTTAAGTAAATTTTCTAGAAATGAAGATGATAATCTAATTTATAATGAAAAAGAACATAATGCAAAAACAGAAACATTGCCTTATAAGCAAAATGAAGATGATGGAGCAATAGACTTAAATAGAACTTCTAACAATGAAGAAAATAGTTTATCTAGTAAAGGAAAAGATTACTTAGATGTATTGAAAACTTCAAACATTATCAATAGAGTTAATGATTTAATATCTCTCTATAAGAAAGATTTAGAAAGAGATTTAGATATTTCAAGCTATTACAATGAAAATCAAAGCAATGTTGAAGAAGATAAAACCTTAATGAAAAAAATAAGTGCTGATATTGATGACGATTCAGTAGATATTATTAAAACTGTTTTCTTAAAGGCTAAAAGAAATTGTGGAGAAAATAATGAATGATGAAATGCTAAAGGAAATTAACAAAACTTTAAAAAAAATTGAAACTCAAAATGAGGTTATAATTGATATACTTAAAAAGTCTTTCGACATGGCGCTCGGTGGAGTTGACCAATTTAACGGAGATTTTATAAATGACGAAGTATCTGGAAATATTATTACAGGTTAGGTTTTTTAAACAAGAGAATAAAATTTATCAGCACTTCATAATAGTTAATAATAAGCAAAAAAAATATTTATTAAATTCTAGATATACGTTAAGTAGAAAATTTGAAGATATAATAGAAGAAAATGCTCTATCCCTTAATAACGATAATTATATCTTCTCTTCTAGAATAGATGAAGACGACAGAATTGTTCTGGAATTTGATATAATAGACAATAACAAAAAAGATGAATTTAAAACTTTTTTTGCTAATATAGCTGGAGTTATACCAACAACAGACTGCTGTGATGAATGTGCTTATTTTAAAACAGACGGAGATTCTTTCTTCTGTGAAAAGAAAGAAAAACAATTAAATAGGAGAGTAAAGAACTGTAAGTTCTTTAAACAAAAAAATGAAAGTAATTAATCAAAGCGTAGAGCTTATAAAAGAAGAAGATATATTAAAAAAAATAGAGTTGGCGGGAAGAACTTGTTATAATAGTCAACATCTAATAAAAGAAGGAAGTGCAATTCCTTTTGTTGACAAAATAGTTAAATCTGGTCATACATCAGTTTTAGAACACGGAACGATAGGCTTAATTGCTGTATTTAGAGAGGATGATTTAGATTATTTTTATCAAATACTTTTAAGTAGAAAAGGCGATACAGATAGTAGACTTGGAATTACAGTTAAGAAAGGAAAAGTCCTTTTAGTTGGAAATTTAAAAGCTTGGCTTGACTTTATAACTAAACCGTTCAAATTTTCTGTATATGAATTAAACGGATTATTATTTGAGCTAAACAAAGTTCTAATTTCAATATGCCCAACTGTATTTAAAGAAGACGAACTATTAGAAGAAGGCTTTTTACCATTTAAAATTAGAGAAGCTACAAGAAAAGAGATTTTTGATTTAGACGCAAGTTTATTAGATTTTACCTTTAAGATTGTAACAACAAGAGATATTACACATCAGTTAGTTAGACATAGAACTCTCAGTTTCTCACAACAAAGTCAAAGATACTGTAACTTTTCAAAAGACAAATTTGAACACTCTATAGATTTTATAATTAAAGACGATATTACAGATGATTACACAAACGCAGTAAAAGTTATCGACGAAAAAGCAGAAGATTATTACATGGCTTTAGTGGAACTTGGAATTAAACCAGAACAGGCAAGAGCTGTATTAACAAATTCAGCGGCATCTATCATCTATGTATCTGGAAATATTTCAGCTTGGGCTAAATTTAATAAATTAAGAAGTGATGAACATGCTCAAATTCAAATTCAAGAAATTGCACATGACATCGAAGAAACAATTGACGAAGAATTAAAAAAATTCTATAATTAATATATAAGAAAAAAAAGGAAAAAAATAATGAATAAGAAATCGTATTTAACAGTAAAAGAATTAGTAACAGCATTATCAGAGCTTGACGAAAACGCTCCAGTGGTAATTTCTCCAATAAACGAAGATGTAAAATGTGTTTTAAGTTGGACGGTTATAGATGAGTTAGAAGTAGCAAGTCCAGAAAGTGAAACAAAAGAAGTGGAGTATAAAGGAAAAGCTTTTGTTTTTGTTCCAACATTAATAGACATCAAAACAAATCATGAATTGGTTTTGTCTAGTCCTACACAAAAGGTTTAAAAATGGTATTAACTGATAATATAGAAAACTTTATTTTAGATAACTTTCCCGAAGCTACTACTGTTTCGGGAAAGGAAGGGGAATATCAATTTAATTCACCTTTTTACAACGATGGAAAAAAAAGATTGTATGTAAACGTTCTTTCTGGAAAATGGTTTGACCAAAAAGAACAGAGAGGTGGAAATAAATTTGAATGGTTTGTTAAAGAATACTTAGATGTTCCATACAGTGAAGCCATTAAAATTTTAACAGAAGGTTATGATTATTTAGCAGAAAAGAAAGTTGAAGATGTTATTGAAGATGAAAATAAAGAAACAGATTTAGACCAAATAAAATATGTAAAATGGTTTGATATAAACAAAAAAGAATTTTCTTCAACTGAAGCGAGAGCTTTAAATTATCTATTATCTAGAAGAATAGACCCAAGAGGTTTAGGCTATATAGATAATAAAGAGAGTTCTTTTTATGATAGGATTATAATTCCGTTTTATGAAAATAATGAACTAGTATATTTCATAGCTAGAGCTATAGACCCAAATGAGTATATTAGATATAAAAACTTAAAAAATATAAGCGTTAATAACATAGTTTTCAATTATGATAAAATAGACGAAGAGGTGTTTATTTTTGAGGGTGTATTTGACGCAATGTCTTTAAAAGAACAAGTTGGAACGGCTATATTATCTAATTTAATGAAAGAGGGTCAAGCAAAAAATTTATTAAGTATTTGGAATTTAAAAAGAATAATTTTTGTTCCAGATGTAGATGAAAAAGTAAAAACTAGAATTACAATATTAAAAAATTTATTAAAGAACTATAATTTATTAATTTCAAATAAAGATTACAGAAGAAACATAGATTTTTATATTTATAATATACCAGATGGATATAAAGATTTTAATGAATGTTCTGTTGGGTTAGAAAAGGATTCTATAAGTTTAGATGAATGTGAAAAGTTTAATCCAATAAAAATAAATTTTGAAATAATGAAATTAACAAACCAAATTTAAATAAGAGAGAAATAAATTGAAAGAAAATACAGAACAAAAAAGATTAGAAGAAAAAATAGAACATTTCCAAAAACTATATTATGGTTGTGCGATAAGTGAAATAACTGACGAAGAATTTGATAATTTATGGGATGAATTATCTTTAAAATACCCAGATAGTTATTTACTTGAAGATATTGGAAAAGATGATTTAGAAGGTACAAAAGTAAAGCACGTAATTCAAATGGGTTCACAAGAGAAAGTTACAACTTTAGAAGAACTACATAGATGGATTACTTTGAAAGGAATTAAATTCCCTTTAATCTTAGAAGACAAACTAGATGGAATTTCGGTAGAACTTGTTTATAAAAACGGCTATTTAGTTGAAGCTTTAACTAGAGGAAATGGAATTGAAGGAAGTTCAATTTTAAAAAATGTTAATGAAATTCCTCAAGTTCCAAAAACAATAGACACTAAAGAAGATGTTTATGTTAGAGGTGAAATAGTTATGATTTTACAAAAACTAAGTTCACTAAAAGGCTTTGAAGATAGAGAGGTTTTATCTCCTAGAAATATAGCAGCTGGAATAGCTTATCAAAAATATGAAACTACAAATTGTGATTGTTTAGAAATTGTATGTTATGACGTAAAGACTGATGAAGTTGAATTTAAAACAGAACTTGATAAGATTACATTCTTAAAAGATAATAAGTTCCTTGTTCCTCAAATAGATGAAATTTTAAAAGAAGAAGAGTTAGAAACTTCTATTGAAAAATTTGAAGCATATAAATTATCAAAAGATAGAGAGTATGATATTGATGGAGTTGTATTAAAACAAGATATTATTCCCAAAAATGTTTCAAAAGAAAAACTTAGACCAGACCATCAAAGAGCTTTTAAATGGAAAGCTGAAGAAAAATGGACAGAACTTATTGATGTTGAGTGGAGCAGAAACGGTAATAACTACACTCCAGTAGCAATTTTAAAACCAGTTGAGTTATCTGGAACTATAGTCGAAAAAGCTTCTCTGGCAAATATTGGTGAAATGAAAAGGCTGAAATTAACAGAATGCCCTAGTAATGTTTTAGTAACTAAAAGAGGCGAAATTATACCTAAAGTAATAGAAGTAAAACCATCTTTAGATTCAGCTGAACCAATTGGACAGATTGCAGAATGTCCATTTTGTAACAAACTTTTAACAGTAACAGATACTAAGATTTTCTGTTCTAACGAAGATTGCTCTTCAAGAAAAGAACATATAATTAAAAAATGGATTTCAGTTACAGGAGCTTTAGGGTTTGGTCCATCATTAATAAATCATATTTCATATGTATGTAACATTACAGAGATTATAGATTTATATAAAGATGATTCTGTAAAAAATATTTTACTTAAAACAAATAAGAAGAAAGCAACAGAAAAAGCTTTTGAAGATTTATACAGTAAAAGTAAAAACATGAAATTAGAAGATGTTATTGCTGGCTTTGATATTGACGGAATTGGTTCAAAAGTTGTTAAACTTGTTATAGATAGAGGTTTCAATAGTTTTGAAAAATTAATGAAAATTACTTACAGTGATTTAATTAAAATAGATGGTTTTGGAGAAGTTAGAGCTTTGACTTTTTCTAATGAAATTCCTAAATTAGAAAACAAAATAAAAGCTTTATTAGATACTGGACTTGTTACAATAGCAGAAGTTGTTGTTGAAGAAGTAAATACAGACAGTAAAGTATTTGTTGTTTCTGGAAGACTTACAAAACCTAGAAGAGAAGTTCAAAAAATGATAAAAGAGCATGGACATTCTGTAAGAGATTATGTTAATAGTAAAGTGTCTTATTTAGTAAACAATGATTTTGATAGTAGAAGTTCTAAGAATTTAAAAGCAAAAAGACTTGGAATAGAAATAATCAATGAAGAAAGATTAGAAGAAATCTTAAAGGGAAATTAATAATGACAGAATTTGAAGAAATGGCTAAAACAGCGGAAACAGCAGAAATAATAGATAGCGCAATGAAACTAGTATCAACAGATACTATGAAATCAATTAAAATGGTAGATGTAAATGAGGAAATTTTAGCTGAGGTATTAGAGCTTGGAACAGAAATGATTAAATTTACAGCTGCTAAAAAAGGAATTGGTTTAGCTTCTATCCAAGTTGGCTTGGATAGAAAGTTTGGAGTTTTCTTAGACAATGAAGAATGGGTTATTGTAATTAATCCTACATATATGCTAGGAAAGAAAAAAGTAAACATAATGGAAAGAAATTTAAGTTATGAAGGTGAAATCTTAACATATGAGAGATATAAAACAATTAGAGCGATTTATTATACAATAGATTTTAAAGATGGAGATTTAAAAATGAAAAAAGTAGCTAGAAACATGCACAATGAAAAAAGCTACTTGTTCCAAAGTCTTACAGATATGATTAATGGTAAACTTCCAACAGAAAAGAACTTCTTTAAAAAAGAGGAAAAATAAATGGGAATAGATGAGTTAGAAAAGGAATTTAATTTAGATTTAGAAAAAAGAAAAATTTCAAAAAAAAGAATTAATTCTAAAAAAAAAGGTAATAGAGCCGAATTAGAACTAACTAAAATATTCAATGCTAGATTCGAAGGGGAAAACTTTAAAAGAACCCCTTCGTCTGGAGCTATATTTGGAGCTTCTAATAGAAGTAGAGCCAAAAATGTAAACGAGGAAATTATTTCTACATTAGCTGGAGATATTATGTGTCCATTGAATTTTAAATATTCAATTGAGCATAAAGCGTATGAGTCTGCTAGCTTTTGGGACTTATTTAATGAATCATCTAATTTAGTAAAATGGTTTAAACAAGTAGAAACTGACTCTTCTTTTTCTAACAAACTACCAATGCTTATTGTTAAGTACAATAGAAAAAAGAGAATTTGTTTTATTAAAGAAAAACTAAACAAATTAGACAAATATTTTTTTGAGAAAGACGGTTGGTATTGTTATTTTCTTGAAGATGTTTTAAAAGAAGATGATAAATTCTTTTTTGAGGAGAATAAATGAAATTAGAAGAGTTCTTAATTGAAAAACAAATAAACGATATAAAAGTAAATGATGAACTTGATGAAAGCTTGTTTTCTATATTTAAGAGGAAAGGTTCTAAAGAAGTTGACGATATAACAAAAAGAGTTATGCCTTTTGCTAAAACAATCTTAAGCAGTGAGTTATATAATAAGTTAGAAGACAATGAAAAAAACATTTCATATAAAGAAGTAAAAAAGAATAAGAAAATTATAGGATATTCTTTAAAGAATACTATTTACTTAAACAAAAATGTTTTCTTTGGTTTAAGTAAAACAAAACAAGTAGAGTATATTTTACATGAAATGCTACATAAGGTTCAAAAGAAAGATAGTTCTTTAAGAGAAAAAGGTAAAGTGGTTTATTCTTTTTATAAATTACATAAGAAAGACAAAAGTACGTCAGAGTCTGAGATTTCAACTGGCATAAAAAATTTATCAAAAAAATATTTTAATGAAGATGAAGTATTACCTTACTTATTAAATGAAAAAGTTGATTTTTCTTTAATGGAAGAAGGGGCAAAAGAGAAGTTTATTTCTCTGTTAGAATCTTTAAATTTGTTTAAAATGGACTCTGTATATTGGAAAAATAAGTTTAACATTAATAGTAAAGAGAAATAGCTTTACAAAAATTTAAAAAAATAGTATAATTAGGTAAAAGGAGAATTAGGATTTGAACAAAGAATTATTAGAGTTCTATATATTGGTATTTTGTCTTAGAGATGAATCTTTTTTAATAACAGTAGGAGAATACCTATTTTTAAATGACCCAAGTGGAAAGACAAAGAAGACATTTTTTAGTTCTAAAGTTTATCAAATTATATTTGATTTAATTTTTTCTACGTTTTCAAAGATAGGAAAGCTTCCAGCTGAAAAATCTTTAGTGTTTTTAATAGAGGGATTATTTAAAAGCGACTCTAGGAAAGCGGAGTTATTAGAGAATATAAATGATATTTGTAGATTTACAGACCCAATAGATTTTTTTATAATAGAAGAAGCAACTCAAGAATTTATAAAAAAAGTGATGTTTGTAGAAGCTTTAAATAAATCACAAAACGATTTAGAAAATGAAAATTATGAAGCTTTTGTAGATGCACTGTCTAAATCTATTAACATTTCTTTTGATGAAGATTTGGGTGTTGATATTAAAGATATAGAAGCTGTAAAAGAAGCTGTAAAAGCAGATAATGTTGGCGGACAGGTAATTCCAACTGGATATAGTTTCTTGGATAGCCCAGCAATCTTGAATGGTGGTTTAAGACCTGGTGAGTTAGGAGTTATTGCCGCAAACTCTGGTATAGGTAAAACAATGCTTATGTGTAATATGGCTATTAACAATTTGTTAGACGGTAAAAATGTGTTAATGGTTTCATTTGAAACATCTGTTTCAAGAATTATTTCAAGAGTGTTTTCTAACTTATTAGGGCAAAAAGCAAATGTTATAGTTGATGGTTTAACTGGAGAAAACGAAACAATAGAAAATGACTTAGAGTCTCAATTTAATGATATTGTATCTCCTTTGAAAGGAACTTTAATTATAAAGGAATATCCTTCTAATGTAAAAAGTTCAAATGATATTATGGCTTATTTATCTAAATTAAAAAAGATTAAAGGCTTTGTGCCAGATGTACTTTATTTGGATTATTTGTTGATTATGTCTACAAATGATAAAAGAATGGATAGAGGTAACTTACACCAATATTTTAAGACTATTACTGAAGAAGTAAGAAATATTGCTAAAATGTTACATATTGTAGTTTGGTCAGCTACTCAAATTAATAGAGAAGGTTTGAGCGACTCAGATAATAATAAAGGTGGAACTAAAGCCATAATTACAAGTCGTTCATTATCAAGTAGTTCTGGTATTGAATTTACATCTGATTTTTTATGTACATTATCTCAAACTTCTAAACAAAAAGACAAAGGTGAGATAACATGTTTTGTTGCTAAGAATAGAAATGGAGCTAAAGGTGTTTGGATGTATATGGACGCAGATATGGATAGTTGTAGATTTACACAAAAAGTTTAACAGGAGAAATTAAAATGGAAAAAATTTGGAAGAAACTTAAAAATAAAGAAGAATTAAAAGAATATGAGATTAGCTATCTCACTGAGTTTATTGAAGATGAGAAAATTATTGATACTGGAAGATGGGTAGTATATTATGTTGGACATTTTAAAGACCCAGATGGACAATGGTATGAATTAGATTATGCTCTAGGTGCTACAGAAAATCAAGAAAACGAATTCTATTCTCAACCAGTAAGAGTTACAAGAACAGAAAAGGAAGTTACAAGAACTGAAGTAGTTTTTGAGAAGGTAGAAGATTAATGAAAGCAACAATCGCAAATAATTATAATTTTGATGAAGTAAAAGTAATAGTCGGTGAGAACGGTAAAATGCCTATTAAGAATCACTCAACAGATTCTGGATATGATTTATCATCTAGTGAAGATTGTGTTGTTAAAGCTGGCAAATTTAAGCTTATAGGTAGTGATGTGAGTGTAGTTCTTCCAGTTGGTTTTGAAATTCAAGTTAGAAGTCGTTCTGGTTTGGCTGCTAAAAAAGGTGTATTTGTGTTGAACTCGCCGGGGACTGTAGATAATGGATACACTGGAGAAATTAAAGTAGTTCTTGCTAATTTTGGCGATGAAGACTTTATTGTTAATAAAGGTGATAGAATTGCTCAGCTTGTTATTGCGCCAGTATATAATATACCATTTAAGAGTTTAAATGGTAATACAGAAGAAGAATTTTTAACAGATAATCACAGAGGTGAAAAAGGTTTTGGCTCTTCTAAAGTTTAATATAAAAAGGGGAAAGAATTAATTCTTTCCCCTTTTTCACTTGCCCAAACCAAATGTTCCAACTATTACTGTAGTCGTTAGAACTATTTTATATAAAAGTTCAACAACCCAAGTCCAAGTTTTCTTCTTGTTTTGTATTTCAGCCATAGATTTAGAAGCCTTTTTCAATTCTTCTAAAATGCTCTTGTAGTTGCTATTAATAGATACATTATCTATTAAATCTATTTTCTTAGAAATATGCTCTACTTCTTCATTTATATCTTCAATTAAACAGATTAAAGAACCATCAACATTTTTATCAAGTGTTTTTCCTTGTAAGTCGCCTATAGAATCCTTAAGAACGGAAACTTTATTATTAAGGAATTTTAGAGAGTCATTTATTTCATTGACTTCATCTTTTATCTCAGATAATTCATGACTATTATTTAGAAAGTGGCTTTTTTCCTCACTTCCCATTTGACTTAGAATATCTTTCAAATAAGAAGCTTGGTCTGAAGTG
>Ga0172378_10004286_pt1 | contig 13394 bp, 12 predicted proteins | sample GrowelOW332metaG_FD_119755 | JGI IMG/M metagenome (GOLD analysis project Ga0172378, IMG submission 119755) | Groundwater microbial communities from an aquifer near a municipal landfill in Southern Ontario, Canada - Pumphouse #3_1 metaG | ecosystem: Environmental > Aquatic > Deep subsurface >...
CCGCTCCCCTATAACGAGCAGCAGCTCGCGTATGAGCTTGCAGGCGACGGCGGTGGAAGAGCCGGAAGCGTCATAGGGGGGCGATAATTCGACGACGTCGGCGGCGACGATGTTGAGCGCACTCAGCTTTAGTATGGCGGCGAGCAGCTCCGCAAAGGTCACGCCGCCCGCTTCCGGCGTTCCGGTGCCGGGCATTACCGACGGGTCGAGAATATCGAGGTCGAGCGTGAAATACACCGGATAGCCTTTGAGCGCGGCTACCATATCGTCAAAGCCGTCCAAATTGAATTTTGTGAGGTGATTATGCTTCTCGGCAAACTGAAATTCATTCTTTTCGCCCGAACGTATGCCGAACTGCCAGATTCTGCCGTCGCCCGTGATATCGTGGCAGCGGCGTATCACAGTCGCGTGCGACAATGTCGCGCCGAGATAAGCTTCGCGCAGGTCGGTGTGAGCGTCGAGATGAATTATTCTCAGCTCCGGATAATGTCTGAGCGCCGCGCGAACCGCTCCGAGGGTGACGAGATGCTCGCCGCCTATCATAAACGGACGTTTACCGTCGGCTATGATTTTTTCCGCGCGTCCCTCGATTGCGCCGAGCGCCAGATTGGTGTCGCCAAAGCAAAGCTCGAGGTCGCCAGAGTCGAATATTTTTCTGTCCTCAAGGTCTTTATCCTGATACGGACTGTATGTTTCAAGTCCCCACGAATCTCCGCGTATGGAGCGCGGCGCGAAGCGTGTGCCGGGGCGAAACGAGGTGGTGCTGTCGAACGGCGCACCGAACAATACCGTTTCGCTCTCCTCATAGGACGCGCCGCAGCCTATGAATGTATCGATATTCGGCAAAAGCGGCTGGGAATTTACACTGCTGCGATTCAATTTATCCCCTCCTCGATATTTTCGAGCATTTCCTGAACATAATTTGGCAGGGCGAACGCTCCCGCGTGAAGCTGCGGGTTGTAATAGCGCGTTTTGATGCCGTAGGCTCTCCAGCGCGCGAAATTCGCGTCGGCTGTCGGATGATATTTCTTTGAAGCGAAGCCGAACAGCCAATGCCCCGACGGATAGGTCGGAATGTGCGCCTGATACACGCGCGAGATGGGGAAGGACGTTATTATCCGCTTGTGTGCGCGCTGCATGGCGACGGCGTCGGCGGCGTAGAAGGGGCTTTCGTGCTGATTGACCATAATTCCGTCGCCGCGCAGCGCCTTTACGCAGCTGCCGTAAAATTCCTTTGTAAAAAGTCCCTCGCCCGGCCCGAACGGGTCTGTCGAATCGACAATGATAACGTCGTAGGCGTTCTCGAATTTGCGTACATATTTCAGTCCGTCGTCGATTTTGATATGAACGCGCTCATCGTCGAGCGAACAGGTGGTCTGCGGCAGAAATTCGCGGCAGACCGCTATCACGCGCTCGTCGATTTCCACCATATCGATGTGCGAAACGACATCCGAGGGATAGCGGCAAAGCTCGCGTATAACGCCGCCGTCGCCCGCGCCGATAACGAGAACGCGGTTGGGGTGAGCATGCACCGCGAGCGGAACGTGAACTATCATCTCGTGATAGATAAATTCGTCCTTTTCGGTGAGCATCATGTATCCGTCGAGCGTGAGAAAGCGTCCGAATTCGGGCGATTCAAAGACGTCGATACGCTGAAAATCGCTTTTGCCGCTGTACAGCTGACGGTCGACCTTGATCGAGAATTTCACATTATCGGTGTGCATTTCGGAATACCAAAGCTCCATTATATAAAACTCCATTCATCTTTGCGGTCATGCGGGCAAATATGCCAGCTATGCAAGAATGTTTATCCGCTCAGTCTAATATGTCGGTCATGCCAGAACGTTTATCCGTTCCGCCTTAGGATCCTCTGTGCCGGTGAGCGAGCAGCCCTTTTCCTTGGCGTATTTGATATAATCGATAATATCGCGCGTTATTACCTCGCCCGGCGCTAAAATCGGTATGCCCGGAGGATAGCACATGACAAATTCGGTCGCGACGCGTCCGGCGCTGTCCTCGAGCGCAAGCGAACGTTTGGCGGCGTAGAAAGCGTCCTGCGGCGACATTGTGACGCTCGGCGATATGTACTCGGTTTTCATCATGCCGACGGCGGAGCGTTTATACAGCCGGTGAATCTCCGAAAGTGCGCCGAGCAGACGTTCAACGTCGCGGCTTCGGTCGCCGACCGACAGGTAGCATAAAATGTTCGACAAATCGCCAAATTCCACCTGTATGTCGTATTCATCTCGCAGAATATCGTATACCTCGATGCCGGCAAGCCCTACGCCGATGGTATTGACCGACAGCTTGGTCATATCGAAATCGAATATGCTGTCGCCGTTGCAAATTTCGCGCGAGAAGGCGTTGTAGTCGCCGATATCGTTTATTTCTCCCCGCGCGTAGTCGGCAAGCTCGGTGGTGCGGGCGAAGATATCGCGTCCGTGCAGCGCGAGATTGCGCCGCGAAATGTCAAGGCTGACCATGAGCAGATAGGACGCGCTCGTCGTCTGCGTGAGGTTTATCACCTGCGAAACATAGTCGGCGTTGACGGCGGCGGAGGTGAGCAGAAACGAGCTTTGCGTCAGCGAGCCGCCCGATTTGTGCATCGATACCGCCGCCATATCCGCGCCCGCCGCCATGCCCGAGACCGGCATATTGTCGCCGAAATAGAAATGTGTGCCGTGCGCTTCGTCGACAAGCACCTTCATATGCCGCGAATGAGCGAGCGCCACGATCGAGCGCAGGTCGGAGCATACGCCGTAATAGGTGGGGTTGTTGACGAGTATCGCCTTTGCGTCGGGATTTTCGGCGATGGCGCGCTCAAAATCGGCGTGTGCCATGCCGAGCGATATTCCAAGCTCGTTGTCGGTCGAGGGATTGACGTATACCGGCACCGCGCCGCACAGTATGAGAGAATTTATCGCCGAGCGGTGGACGTTGCGCGGCAGAATGATCTTGTCGCCGCGCTTGCAGCAGGAGAGTATCATCGCCTGAACCGCGCTCGTCGTGCCGCCGACCATGAAGAAGGCGTGCGCAGCGCCGAACGCGTCGGCGGCGATGTCCTCGGCAAATTTTATTACCGATACCGGATGGCACAGGTTGTCAAGCGGCTTCATTGAGTTGACGTCTACCGATAAGCATTTTTCACCTAAAAATTCGGTGAGCGCGGGATTTCCGCGCCCCCGCTTGTGTCCCGGTACGTCAAACGGTACAAGCCGGTTTCCGCGCATATCCGACAGCGCTTCAGCAATCGGAGCGCGCGCTTGAAAATCTAAATTCATGATATATCCTTTCGGGGAGAGGGCGCTGCTGCGTCACACATCCCTTAGATATGTAGGCGTAAATTGATGCTACACCATAGGCTTTACGGCGTCGGCGTATGAATTAACGCCGTATATTTATTGCATAAGTTTACGTATACGAATCCGAAAGGACGGACAACCTACGGTTTTCCGCCCTCTCGGGCTCTCTCGTTTTCCCTTGGACGCGAGGGCGCTTATCGTGGGTTGCGCGGACTCCCGCGTTTTGCATACGCGAGGGGGTGAAGTTCTCGTTAATGCCGCTGATTATGTATTTGCGTTTGAGGTGTACCGCGCGTTTTTATTTGTTTATTTACGGGTCGGGGCTTGACGTTCGACTTATGGCAACATTAATGTTCGCAATGTGCGAACGCCGCACAAACGCCGTATGCGGCACAATCGAGCGAAGCGAGCCCGCGTGCGGCTTACCTCACCCGATCCGTAGGGAAAATGCGGCATTAACGAGTACCTCACCCGACTCGCGCACGAGAAACGCGTGCGCCGCACATCGCTGCGCGTCCAAGCGGGGAACGGGGAGTCTGAGGGGTGAGGGGCGCCGCCGCGTCCCCCATCCCTCAGGTTCGTTATCGTAAACATAATCATCAAACATTCAAAAATAACAATTATCGACTAAGGTTATCGAACACGTCTATTATTCGAGCAAAATTTGATAAATCCACGCTGTCCATATAATCCGTATCAGAATATATTGCTTCCCGTGAATATTTCTATCATTTCACGCCGCAGACTGTTCGATATGTCCAGCCGCGTTTTCGGGGGAAGCTCGTAGACGTCGGTGTTGAACAGATAATTTTTCAAATCGACCTCTTTTATCAGCATTTTGGTGTGGAATATGTTCGACTGATAAACATTTATGTCGATGGCGTCGTAGCGGCGGAGCGTCTGCTCGTCGATGTAATCCTGTATCGAGGTGATTTTGTGGTCGAGGAACACCTTTTTGCCGCTGACGTCGCGCGTGAAGCCACGAACGCGGTAATCCATCGTGATGATATCGGAATCGAAGCTGCCGATGAGATAATCGAGGGTGGCAAGCGGCGTTATTTCGCCGCAGGTCGCGACGTCGATATCGACGCGGAAGGTGGCGATGAACGTTTCCGGGTGAAATTCCGGATAGGTGTGGACGGTGACGTGACTCTTGTCCAGATGCGCGACGACCGTTTCGCCCTGCGGCACCATCGTCTGTTCGGCGATGAGAAAGGTGACGGACGCGCCCTGCGGGTCATAATCCTGCTTCGATATATTGAGTACCCGTGCGCCTATCATTTCTGTGACCTCGGTGAGGATCATGGTAAGGCGCTCGGAATTGTACTGCTCGTCGATATAGCTGATGTAATCCTGCTGTTCGCGCTGCGATTTTGCGTAACACACATCGTAAATATTGAAGCTGAGCGATTTTGTGAGATTATTGAAGCCGTACAGCTTTATCTTGCCGTTTTCCATGGCGCTGTCCCATTCCTTAATTTTAGTAATAAGTAAAAAAATGAAAAAAGCTCGGGCGACGACGCGTCCGAGCTTGTATAAAACGATATTTTTCGACCGTGTTCCGCGATATCCGCGAAAAAAACCTTTGCGGCAGGTACAAATAACCCGCTTTATGGGTTTATGACACGAGATCAGAGTCACGGCGGAGTTTTACCCCATCGCCGGATAGCTGCCGCGCCGATAAAATGCGTCGCGGTATAAAATCCGAGCGTCGTGGTGAGCGTCCGCATAAAGCAAAAATACTTTAACCACTCTTATTGATCGTTTCACAAGTGCGGTATGCCGTCGGCATACACCGGTTCTAAAGTAACCAACTTATAAAATTTGGACTCTTTCCCAAATTAACAGAGTATGCGAAAGGTAAAACTCAGCGCATCGGTGTTATGAGGTAGTCCAATCAATAATGCGGCATAAAAAAGCCGCTAAATCGGCCGCGGGCGATGTTTGTCGCCGGCGTCTGACCCGGCTGTCCGTCCGCCGTTTCTCGCAGTATTCCGGCAGTATGCCAGTATGCCGCTTAGGTCAAAATATTTTCGCCAGCCGCGCTCACAGGAGAACACGGCGTTTGTTTAAAACGCCTGATTGGCGTTTTATAGGCATTTAAAGCAAATCCGATACCGCACTGCGATATCAAATATATTATACTATAAGGCTCGCCTTTTGTCAATGATTATTTTTATGTGGTATACTGCTCGTGAGTGCGTCGGCTCACATTATGCGCATACTGTAAATATTTTTTTATCAATCGTTAAAATATAAATCAGCTGAGCATAATTTTAATATAATAGCATTGACTTTATATAAACAAGATGGTATAATATGGCTGACGACAATTCACCAAAACAAGGGGACATCTGAATAATGTGTAATCCGTCGGCGAATTAACCAGAGGTTCCCAAGGATAAATAAAGGAGCGAATAATAATGAGAGTAAGAGTAAGTCTTGACACAGTCGCGGATATCAACGAATTTGTCGGCGCGGTAACGAAGGTAGACGCCAACGTCACCCTGACCGATAAGGACAGAAACTTCATTGTCAACGGCAAATCGCTGCTCGGCGCTATGTATACCGCCGAATGGGAGCAGATATGGTGCGAATCCGACAAGGATATTTATTCGCACATTCAAAAATTCGTAATGCTCGAATCCTGACGGAAAACCTTTTTGCCGTCATTTTGACGGCGCGTTCCGCGGATTTAGCGGGAAGGATATTTCATGTTTAACCATTCATCCGAAAAGGAGATAGTGTACGGCCGGGAGGTCTGCACGAGATAAGCTCCGCGCATACCTCCCGGAAAACGATTTCACATAAATTTCGTTTTCGGAGGGTATTAACCTTGTACAGTAAATATAAAGAAAAGCATAATCTTATCGACCGTGACGAACAAAGCGGTTTTGTATGCAAAAACTGCGGCTGGCACGTTAATCCCGTGACCGACGGCGGCGCGCACCGCAACCATTGCCCAAACTGCCTATGCTCAAAGCACGTCGACGAAACCCCCGGCGACCGCGCGTGCGAATGCGGCGGGCTGATGGAGCCTATCGGCGTGTGGGTACGTCGCGGCGGAGAATGGGCGATCATTCACCGCTGCCGTATCTGCGGCGCGCTCAGCTCCAACCGTATTGCGAGCGACGATAACCCGGTCAAGCTGATGTCGATAGCGCTCAAACCCCTCGCCTGTCCGCCCTTCCCCCTCGAAACGCTCGGGGACGGGGAGAATCAATGATATATATATCCATATTATGTTAAACGGAAGAATGTTAACGTATAATATTTTATAGTATGGGGGTTTATCATGAAAAAATCTAAAGTTTCATTTCCCATCATAATAGCAATTATTATGGTTGTTTTACTTTCATTATCGGTATTTGCAGTTAATTCTAATGGTATTATCGGTACAATAGACCATGTAGATGAGCAGGAACAGCCGCTTAACCTTTATACGGACCATTTTATAGCACGCATAGAGGATTATCCGGAATGTGAAAATATACAAGACCTAAAAGAATATATTGAAAGTAATTTAAGCATAAGCGAACTTGAGATTATTGACGATTCGGCAGTAGAGTTAAGGCTATCAGTTGGCGAATCAACAAGCAAAATTCATGTTTTCAGCTTAGTAAGCAGCGGCAATCTATTAAAATTTTCAAGACATATAGGTACTGGTGCTATATATGATTATTATCATGTATATGCGGTTTATAAATGTCTGTATCATGATGATTGCAATAATATCGTAGATACAGGTGAGTATGTATCAAATGTCTGCCCCGGAAGCAGCTGCCAATATAATTAAACGGTAAAAAACAACGGACGGAGATATTTCCGTCCGTTGTTTTTTGTTCGTCTGCCGCTTTTATTACGTCCGATGCAGAATATTGCGCACCCTGCCGCAGATGAAATACGCCGGTATACACAGAAAAAACCATAAAAGGCTGTACAGCGGGCATATCTGACCGCAGATGTTGTACGGCACGCCGGAATAGTCCCAGACGTGCCAGCCGAGCGCGCGGTTGACAAGCATTCCGACCGTGAATTCGCTCGCCGTTATCACCGCCGCGCCGCGCAGACATTTGCGCCACATGGCGAGGGTGGGGTGCGCCGCCGAAATATAATATATCGCGCCGAAGCAGAAGCCGCCGGTGAGCGCCATGCTCCAGTGCGTGTAGCCGCGCCACATTATCTCAAGCAGGCTGTATACAGTGCCGCCGATAGCGAAAACCGCGCCGTATTCGCGCGTTTTATATAAAAACCGCATATGTGCTTCTCCCGATTAAAAACTGTCCGGCGTTCGCCGTCTGGTTTTTAGGATTGACACATACGCGGTTTTTTATACGCGGAGCGAAAAATCAGTCCGCTTTATCTTCCTTTGGCTTTTTCGTCTTGAAAATGTTCTGCATTACGACGACGCATATAAAAATAATACCAATTATAATAAATATTCCCAGCATTCCCCAGAGCATAACCCAGAGCGATGCGATAAAATTCTCAAGCATATGTTTGTCCTCCTCAGTGTACGAGCGTCATGATAAGTCCGCCAGCGATGACCGACGCTATCTGACCGCCGACGTTGACCCCCGCCGCCTGCATAAGCAGGAAGTTTGTCGGGTCCTCCTTGAGCGCCATCTTATGGACGACGCGCGACGACATCGGGAACGCCGAGATTCCCGCTGCGCCTATCATCGGATTGATTTTCTTTTTGGAGAACAAATTGAGCAGCTTGGCGAACATGACTCCGCCTATGGTATCGAAAACGAACGCGACAAGACCGAGCGCGAGTATCATGAGCGTTTGTATCTGCAAAAATTCGCTCGCTTCCATGCGGACTGCAATGGTCAGACCGAGCAGTATGGTGACGAGATTTGCAAGCACGCTCTGCGCGGTATCGGAAAGTCCGCGCAGCACGCCGCATTCGCGGATGAGGTTGCCGAACATCAGAAATCCGACGAGCGGTGCGGACTGCGGTGCGAAAAGTCCCGCAATCACCGATATCGCTATCGGGAACAGTATCTTGACCGTCTGCGAAACCTCGTGTCCCTCATAATCCATGCGGATAAGGCGTTCCTTTTTGGTGGTGATGAGCTTTATTACCGGCGGCTGTATTATCGGCACGAGCGCCATGTACGAATATGCCGCGACGGTTATAGCGCCGAAATATTTGCTGCCGAAGAAATCGGCTACTACAATCGAGGTGGGGCCGTCCGCCGCGCCTATTATCGATATCGACGCCGCGTCGGTGAGCGAGAAGCCCATGAGCGTCGCCATGCTGAGCGTGAAGAATATGCCGAACTGCGCCGCCGCTCCGAAAAGCAGCAGCTTGGGGTTTGAAAGCAGCGGGCCGAAGTCTATCATCGCGCCTATGCCGATGAAAAGCAGCAGCGGGAAAAGCTCGTTTGAAATTCCCGCCTTGAACAGCGTTCCGAGCGGACCTTCGCCGATAAAGGTATTGGCGGGGAGGTTGCAGAGTATCGCGCCGAAGCCTATCGGAAGCAGCAGTGTCGGTTCCATGTCCTTTTTGATGGCAAGCCAGATCAGCACTCCGCCTATTATCCACATGACGATCTGCTGCCATGTGATATTTGAAAAATTGGCAAACAAACTACCCATGATTTTTTCGTCCTCATTCCTTTGTTGCATGATTTTTATATAAGGAACATCTGAATAATGTGTAATTCGTCGACGCCAATGTTGAAATACAAGGGCTAAACGCCCTTGATTTCAACGCATCGTCGAATTAATCAGAGGTTCCATAACGCTTATTCGTGTTTACAGTCCGATGGAGTAGAGCCTCAGATCCCACGCCGGCATATAGCGCGGACGCCGCAGATACAGCCGCCGTCCTCCGCCGGTAAGCTCCGAGAGCAGCTGCGAAAGCTCCCACAAATCGCGTGTGCGGTGATAGAGCGAGAGCGCGATATCCGGCGAGCAGCGCTCTATCGTCCGCGCACAGCCGCAAAGCGCTTCGCGCTCCGCTCCCTCGACGTCAAGCTTGAGAAGATCGCAGGGGACGCCGAGCGAATCGAGCGAACGGGCGCTGACCTCGCGTATGCGCGGCTTTGCACCGGTAATATCATCGCCGCGCGTCGTCTTTGCATTTGTACCATCGCACGCATTATCGCCGCCGATGTGCGAATTTCGCCCGCCCCGGCTGTCGAAGTGCAGAGTCGTATCGCACGACCACGCGGCGGCGTTTATGGCGCGGAGCGTTATGCCCGATGGGGCGATTTCGTCCGAATATGCTTTTAGCTTGCGGAAGGTGCGCTCGTCCGGCTCAAACGCGGTTATCTGCGCGATATTTTCGCAGTGCGAGATGATATCGCGCGCGCTGTCGCCTGTGTATGCCCCGAGGTCGGCGGCGGCGCGGTAACGTTTTGTACGCATAAGCGACCAGATATCGCCGGCGCTGTCCTCGCTGGTGTCAAGATACTGTATATCGCCCGACAGCTTGAAATTTATCACGCCGCCAAGCACCTCGCGCGAACGTTCGTCGCAAAGGCTTTCGCGCAGAGCGTCCAAAGCGTCCGCGTGAAGCAGGAGCTGCTCGTGCGTGAAAAATTGCGCACCGCCGTCGCAGATCACGTCTACGTCCGGAATGTAGGTTTCGCGCAGCGCCGCGATACGCCGGACGTTTGCGATAATGTCGTCGAGGGCGCTCGCAAAGCACACGAGGACGATGAAATCACCGCACCGGCGGCACACCTCATCATAGGTAAGCACCTCCATGCCGTGAAAGATCTTGCCCGGACGGTAAAAAGCGTCGGACGCGAACACAAAATCGGGGGCGCGGCCTATCGCCTCGAGCGCCGCTATGACCTTGTCCGCGCCGTCGCCCATACCGTAGAGGGCGATGGGCTTGTCCGCCGTGCGCAGCCGTCCGGCGAGCGAAAAAGTCGTTGCTTCCATTAATTGTCAAGCTCCGCGATATTAGCAAGATCGAAGAAGCGCGCGGCGTTGTTATCGAGTATATCCCCGCGTTCCTCCTCTGTAAGCTCGATTTTCATAAAAAGTGAGATATAATCGCGCAGATTGTACACCGGATAATCCGTGCCGAACATAACGCGTTCCGCGCCGCATTTATGTATCAGCGAAGCCGCCGTCTGAGGAGTTATCGCCCATAGGGTGCTTGATATATCGTACCATACGTTGGGATTGCCGTAGATGTAGCGCTCCGCTTCTTCCCATGCCTTGTAGCCGCCCATATGAGCCGCCACGACGCGCAGAGAGGGGAAGCGCGACAGAATATGCGCGAGCTTTTTCGGCTCGGAATAACGGTACTGCGGGCGATTGTCGCCCATATGGAGAAACAGCGTCATGCCGCGCTCCTCCATAAGCGCGCACAGCCGGAGCATACGCGGATCGTCGATATCGACGCGCTGTATGTCTGGGTGGATTTTGACGCCGCGCAGTCCCATTTCAAGACAGCGGTCAAGCTCGGCGGCGAAATCTGGATAATCCTGGTGCATTCCGGCGTAGCCGACCGTTTCAAAGCCGCGCGAGCGCGATATTTTTGCGAGCGACGCTATGCTGTCGTTGACCTTCTGCACCTGCGTGGCGTTTGTGGCGACGGAGAACAGCATGAAGCCGGCGACGCCGCAGTCCTTTGCCTGCGACTCAAGGTCGGAGTAGGTACCCTTGCCCCAAACCTTGAAATCGTAGAACTGACCGAGGTTTTCGCAGGCTTTGCCGGATATTTTTTCGGGATAGGTATGAGTATGCGCGTCGAATATTTTGTACATTAGGACATCTTTTCTTTCATATATGGTTTATGTCACACAAAAAAATGTGAAGTAGGGAAATGTAAGAAGCACAATGCTCGGCAGGGGGTTAGGGGCGGTCTCCCGCCCCCAATGTAACCCTCAGTCCTCCGACCTCTCAGCTGACGAATTCGGCATAGATGGCGCGAAGTGCCTTTTCGAAATCGGATTCGTTTATGCCGATGATGATGTTAAGCTCGGAGGAGCCCTGATCTATCATTCGGATATTGACGTCGCCGTTCGCTATCGCGTTAAAGACGCGCGCCGCCGTACCCTTGACGCTGCGCATACCGCGTCCGACGACGGCGACGAGCGCGACTCCGTCCTCGATAGCTACGCTGTCGGGATCGACTTCCGCGCACAGCTCGTCGATGATCTTCTCGCGGCGTCCCTCAAGGGCGGCGGTCGAGAGGATAACGCTCATGGTATCGATGCCGGAGGGCAGATGCTCGAACGATATCTCATGATGCTCGAGTACCTCGAGCACGCGGCGTCCGAAGCCAAGCTCGCTGTTCATCATATCCTTTTCGATGGAAAGCACCGAAAAGCCGCGTTTTCCGGCGATTCCGGTAACGACCTGATCGTCGGCGATATCCGCTTCGGAAACTATCATCGTTCCGGGATCGGAGGGGGAATTGGTATTGCGGATATTTATCGGAATTCCGGCGAAACGTACCGGGAATATCGATTCCTCGTGCAGCACGCCCGCGCCCATATATGAAAGCTCGCGCAGCTCGCGGTAGGTGATTACGCCGATCGCGCGCGGATTGTCGACTATTCGCGGGTCTGCCATGAGAAAGCCTGAAACGTCCGTCCAGTTTTCGTACAGATCGCAGTTTGCGGCGCGGGCGACTATCGAACCGGTGATATCCGAGCCGCCGCGCGAAAAGGTTTTGATGGTGTCGTTAGGCATTGAGCCGTAAAAGCCCGGAACGACGGCGGTTTTATGTTCACGCAGCACCGAGCCTAAGATATTATTTGTGCGTTCGGCGTCGAAGCTGCCGTTGTCGGTGAAAAATATTACGTCGGCGGCGTCAATGAAGTCGTAGCCGAGGTATTTCGCCATGATCAGTCCGTTCAGATATTCGCCGCGGCTTGCGGCGTAATCGCGTCCCGCCTTATGAATGAAAGCGCGTTTGATGTGTGAAAATTCCTCCTCGAGCGAATAATCCATGCTCAGTCCCGCGATGATGCCGCGGTAGCGGCTCGCGATCTTATCGAATAGCTCCTCGATATTTTCGCCCTTGCTCGCCATATCGTAGCAGCGGTAGAGCATATCCGTGACCTTGTCGTCGGTTTTGGAGCGCTTTCCGGGTGCGCTCGGCACTACATAACGGCGCGACTGCTCCGCGTGGACGATGCCGGCGGCTTTTTTGAACTGCTCGGCGTCCGCGAGCGAGCTTCCGCCGAATTTTACAACCTTGATCTGATCAGCCAATGTTAAAACACCTTTCAGTATAGAAATATTGATGCGGCGTCGCCGCGCTTCATACAGCTTTTGCGCCAAAAATAATCATTTAACCGTATATATGCAGGTTTTATGCCAGAAATAATCATTTCATTGTATATATACAATTTTTATGCCAGAAATAATCATTCCATCTCACATATGCAGTTTTTTTATGCCTTAAATATCATTCCCTCGTCCTCGATATAGCTCTTGACGGCGCGGGCGGCGCAGCCGACGTCGGAAACCTCGCTTATCTGCCGGTCGACCTTGATATCGGTGGTTACACGGTCGCCCAGCCACAGAGTGCGTATGCGCTCCGGCTCGACCGTCGTGCCAAGCACCTCGATATCGTGCGCGGTAAGCTCCGCGGCGGTGACGAGCAGTATCATTCCGGCGTCGAGCATGATGTTCGACACCTCGCCCAGCCGTCTGATATGCTCATCGTGCGCCGGAACCTCTCCGGTGGTCTTGATATCGGCGACGACGCCGTAAAGCACGTTGCCGATGCCGAGGAAGTAAACGCTGCGTCCCATATCGAACAGCATACGCTCGACGCGGCGCGCGATATCCTTCTTGCCCACGGCGCGGTTTCCGGTGATGATTATCATCGCGGCGCGCTGAGAATAGCGGGCGGCGCGTTCGGCGGGCGTTATCGCGCTGCCCTCCCATTTGAGGTTGCGGCGCATGACAAGCTCGCGCGTGTCGCTCATATTATCGGCGATTTCTGCGGTGACTATTCCGCCGCCGGCTATCTCGTAGCCGTCGACTATGACGAAACGCGACGATGATGCTTCCTCTGAGCTGAGATCATAGGCGATGGGCTTCTGAGCGGTGATGATCACCTCGGCGACGTCGTGCCTCTCGATGCTGTCTTTTTTCGAGCCGGCG
>Ga0172378_10004287_pt1 | contig 13393 bp, 7 predicted proteins | sample GrowelOW332metaG_FD_119755 | JGI IMG/M metagenome (GOLD analysis project Ga0172378, IMG submission 119755) | Groundwater microbial communities from an aquifer near a municipal landfill in Southern Ontario, Canada - Pumphouse #3_1 metaG | ecosystem: Environmental > Aquatic > Deep subsurface >...
ATTAAGGATATACAATATAAATTAAATAGACGACCAAGAAAAACGTTAGAGTATGAACGACCATTTAAAATTTTTTATAATTTTGTAAATAAAAAAGTTGCATTTGGTAGTTGAATCTACCTATTAATATTTTTATGCAATAATTTTGTAAATATAAAAATTTACTTTACTTTTGCCTTAGATACAATTCAGCCTAATCCTATTAGGCTTATTACTACAAATTAAGTAAAATCACATAAAATTATATGTACAGCATATTACAATTACAGGACAAGAAGCTTGCAGATTTGCGACCAATTGCCAAAAAATTAAAAATCAAGAGGGTTGAGTCTTTTAAAAAAGAAGATCTGATATATAGAATTCTTGATGAACAGGCCATTACTCCTGTTGAAGAAGATGAACAAATCTTACCAAAAAAGAAAAAGAAGGCTATTTCTAAGCCTAGAAATTTCAAATCAGAGTCAAAACCAAATATTAGCTCTAAGTCTTTAGAAGAAAAAGATGAGAACATTAGTTCAGATGCTCCTAAATCTAAAAAAGTAGATGAAATAAAGGGTAAACCATCTATAGCAAAAAAAGATGCTAAGGTGAAAATGAAGCACACTATAAGTAAAAAGACTAGTGAGCAAGGGGAAAAGCTTCCAAAGATAAAGGAGAATAATGAAATCTCTAAGGATGATTTGGAAGAAAATTTATCTGCTAGTTCCTCAAATGAAATAAATCCTCTTAAGAAAGTTAGAAAGCAAAGAGTAAAAAGATTTGTGAAAAGTGAGAAAGTAGGAGATTCCAGAGGAACAATTGCTAGACACAATGAGGAGGATAATAATAATCTTAACTCAGAAAACACAGATGATAAAAAAAATATCTCAGATTTATTTTCAGATTTAGACAATAAAATCAGTAAAGAAGAAGACTCTGTTGAATTAGAAACACCTGTTGTTAAAAATACACATGTAAAGAAAGAATTTGTAGATAATAAGCATTTAGTAAATAAATCTGATAATCTTATTGCTAATGATGATATTGAAATACAGGAAGAGGATAAAATTATAAATTCCAACGTCGATAATCAATCTTCGCTACCTTCTTCACGCAAGCAAGAGAATAATGATGCTGCTGAAAAACCAAAGAAAAACAAAATAGTTAAGATTAAAAAGAGAGTCGTCAATGAAAAGTCAGCTATTAAGGATGATAAGAATAATGACGAAAAAAATACTAGAACTAGAAATAATAAAAATATAGACTCAAAACGTTCTGATAGACAACAGGATAAATATTATGAATTCGACGGTATTATTTTAAATTCAGGAGTGTTAGAGATTATGCCCGATGGTTATGGTTTTTTACGTTCTTCAGATTATAATTACTTAAGTTCTCCAGATGATATTTATGTAAGTCAAAGTCAAATAAAGTTGTTTGGTTTAAAGACTGGTGATACAGTTGAAGGTTCTGTACGTCCTCCTAAAGAAGGAGAAAAATATTTTCCTTTGATAAAAGTGGATAAAATTAATGGTAAGGCTCCAGATACAGTAAGAGATAGAATTCCTTTCGACCATCTTACTCCATTATTCCCAACAGAGAAATTCAATATTACAGGTAATGGTAGAGCTAGTATATCTACTCGTATTGTGGATTTGTTTTCTCCCATTGGTAAGGGACAAAGAGGTCTTATTGTAGCTCAACCTAAGACAGGTAAAACAGTGTTGTTAAAAGAGATAGCTAATGCTATTTCGGCTAATAATCCAGAAGTTTATTTGATAATATTGCTTATAGATGAACGTCCTGAGGAGGTTACAGATATGGCTAGAAGTGTGAACGCAGAGGTTATTTCCTCTACATTTGATGAACCAGCTGAACGTCATGTGAAAATAGCTAATATAGTGCTTGAAAAAGCAAAGCGTATGGTAGAATGTGGTCATGATGTTGTAATATTGCTAGATTCCTTAACTCGTTTGGCAAGAGCTTATAACACAGTTTCTCCAGCTTCTGGAAAAGTTCTTTCTGGAGGTGTTGATGCTAATGCTCTTCATAAACCTAAACGATTCTTTGGCTCTGCTCGTAATATAGAAAATGGTGGTTCTCTTACTATTCTTGCTACTGCTCTTACTGATACTGGTTCTAAGATGGATGATGTTATATTTGAAGAATTTAAGGGTACTGGTAATATGGAACTTCAATTAGATAGAAAACTTTCTAATAAACGTATTTATCCTGCTGTGGATATTACTGCCTCAAGTACTCGTCGTGATGACTTGTTGGTGGATAAAGATTCTTTAAGTAGGATATGGGTATTGAGAAATTTCCTTACAGATATGAATTCTATAGAGGCTATGAAATTTGTAAAAGAAAGACTTACTAAGACACAAGATAATCAAGAGTTTTTATTATCTATGAATGATAACTAAACTTATAGAATTAAATAGAGATAATATTTCTCTAAATTAAGAGATATTTATTGTCTACAAAATAAAATAGGAGTGTTTAAACACTCCTATTTTATTATAAGCAAAACTAAAATTTTATCTAAATATTAAAATATTTTGCTCCTATATTTATTTTATATTGTATTCTGAAAAATATTTGTCTAATAATTCAAATGCAGCTGAAAATGAGCTTTCCTGGTGGGACATAACTTTTTCCTCTGCTTGCTTTATTGCTTCAACATTGTGATTGTAAAAATTACTTTGAAGTTGCTCGTTTATAGTTTCGTACATCCAATATTTTGCTTGATTGTTTCTTCTTTTATCAAAATATCCATTTTTTTGAGTTTCTCCACAATATTCTAATATATTATTCCAAATTTCTACTAAACCTGTACCTTCATAAGCAGAACAAGTACTTACTTTAGTTGTAACGCCTGATTCGTGAGGAGGGAAAAAGTGTAGGGCAGTAGCCAATTGTCTTTTTGCTAGTTCGGCTCTATCTATATTGTTACCATCTGCTTTGTTTATTATGACAGTATCAGCCATTTCCATTATACCTCGTTTAATGCCCTGAAGTTCATCTCCAGCTCCTGCTATTTGCATTAATAAGAAGAAATCTACCATAGAATGTACTGCAGTTTCGCTTTGTCCTACTCCTACTGTTTCAATCAAGATAATATCAAAACCGGCAACTTCACATAATATCATTGCTTCTCTTGTCTTACGAGCTACTCCTCCCAGAGAACCAGCCGAAGGTGAGGGACGTATATAGGCTTTAGGATTTATCGCTAAAGATTCCATTCGGGTTTTATCTCCTAGTATGCTTCCTTTTGATACTTCACTACTAGGGTCAATAGCAAGCACTGCAATTTTGTGATTTTCCTTTGTTAATAAGTTACCAAAGCTTTCAATAAAAGTACTTTTACCAGCTCCAGGTACACCTGTTATACCTATTCTTATAGAATGTCCTGCAGATGGTAAACATCTTTTGATTACCTCTTGAGCTATTTTTTGATGTTCTATTTTAGAGCTTTCTACAAGAGTTATGGCTTGGCTTAATATATTTATATCTCCTTTTAGTATACCTGAAACATAATCTTCAACTCCTAATTTCTTTTTACTTATATTTTTAAGCCTTTCAGCTAAATTAGGATTGACAGGATTTGGTTGGGCTATTCCTTTATTCACCTTTAATGCTTCATATTCTTTATTATTTTCTGGATGTTCCATATTTATCAAGTTTATTTATGATTTTATTGTATGTGTCTTTTATATTTTTATTTGTTTTTTTTATTTCTGCTACAAAAGTGTTTTCTTCAAATTTACCATGAACAAAAATAAAATCATTTAATTTGTCATCGGGCGTTCCATTGATGCCAAATCCTGTGTGATTTAGTGGAGAATATTCTTTAGTTGCATCTTTGAAAATCATTGTATTTAATTCTTCAGATGCATTTTTCCATTTACCTAAAATAAGGATTAGAGTTTCTTTATCTATGCTCGTAGTAGTTATATTTTCTTTATAATTATTTGTCCAATACGAGAAATCTCCAAATTTATTCTCTGTATCATAATCTCCATACCAATAACTTATGGCTTTACGACACCAATTCCATTCATATGATTCAAAATCGTCAAAAATGTTTAAAAATAATTGATTAATTTCATCTATATTATTCAATTCTCCTTTTTCAATCTTATTATTGATAGAGAAAAGTTTATTTTTAGGAATAATAAAACCAGAAAGATCAAACCATTCAAAACTTGAATTAAACTGGTTGTCAATTTCAAGTAATTGTGAATTATATTTAATTGTTGAGTCTTCATCTAGGAAACCTTCCTTTTTGAGATGTTTGATTATTATATCTCCAAAATATTTGTCTATTGCAATTTGATAGATCTTGATTCCTCTTAGTATGGTTCTATTATTTAAAAAAGCATTTTTGTAGATGAAATGTTTATCTGAAAGCTTTGTCGTTTTATATAAAGATTTCAGAATTGCTAATGCTTTAATAATTTTACCTATAATCCAAGGATTTGTAAGGCTATAATTTATATTATCTAATTTTATTTTATCTTTTCGTGAGTCCCTTTTTTCCCATTTCAAAGAATCTCTCATAGTTCCAGAAGTTCTATAATTTGCTCCAGGAGATATGTAGCTCATTTTCCCTTCTTCTATGACATATGAAAATGGGAAATCAGATGTATCTGGATGAGAATAGTGTCTACCTATAATTAATGAGAAAGCTCCTATGTTTGCAGGCCACATTATATATGAGTCACTAGAGGCTTTACATCCTCTTTCTGTGATCCCTTGATGTATAGCTCCGAGTTTATATAAGTGATTACTTTGGTTAGTACCAGAACCAGCATTCATAAAGGAGAACATTCCTGCGATCAAAAGAGTAGATTTGTGCATGGTGATGGTATGGGGACCTGCAAATACTGCACAACTTTCTCCATTTTCACATTCTGTATTGCTAAAAAACAATGAATCATGAGCTGTGAAATTATTTGAAATGTTGCAAGATTGACCAATAAAACATTTTTTTAGAAGTACATTGTTTTCTACTTTACTTCCTGAAGAAATGATAAAATCGTGAGCAATTACTCCATCTCCAACTAAGGTTGGTGCATCTTTAGTGCTATTAATTGTTCCGTTAATCAATTTAGTACAACCATCCAATTGAGAATAGTCTCCTATATTTGTTCCAATTATCTTGTTTGTATTCTTTATTGTGACATTATCCCCTATACTTCCAAAATCTGATTTGATGTCTTCACAATAGTTGGATATTAGTCTGTTCAAATTGGAAATTAATAGAGGTTTATATCTGTAAAGAGCCAATATAGTTGCTAAGTGCGAGGATAATTTATTGAAAATTTTAACCTCTCGTCCTCCTGTTTCATTTAATACAGAGACCTCTATACCATTGCCAAAATAACTTTCTTTATCTGTATAAATTAAGTGAGAATTAATAATTTGGGTATTATCCCCAATTTTATAATTAGAAATATACTGACTTATGTTTTTTATAAGGACATTGTCCCCAATAATACAATTATGTATTGTAGCATTATATATTCCTGAATGAAAGCTTACTCCACCAGCCATGCTGTGAGTGCTGTTCATTATACCAATTCTGACATTGCCAGATAGTGTAACATCCCAAATCCATTGTGTATCAAAGTTGTTACTAACATAAATATTATTCCAATTTGATGCATTACACCCTTGATTTTCAAGCGTATTTATTTCTATATTTGTTAGATGTCTGTAGATGTCCATTAGCCTTTTTATTTTATTTCTTGACTTATAAAACCTGTATACAAAAGTAAGTTTACTTTTTGATTTATCCAAATATATAACTTTGTTACTACTGCATATTAATTAGCTAATAATCTAAAATAAGAGCTAATGAATTGCTTATTTTAAGCATTCTATATAAATTAAAATATAGTGTTATTAGTTAATTTGATTTTTCTAATTATATTTGTTCAAAAAAATTAATATCTATTCTAAGTGTATAATATCTATAAAATAGAATAAATGTATTTGTTGAATAAAACGAACTTAAAAAATTAAATTATGAAAAAGTTATTATTATTTGTATTGGTTTTAGTATTTTTTCTTTCTTCTTGTAAAGATAAAAAGAAAAAGGATTCAGTAACAGAAAGTGCTGTAGTTAATACTGAGTTGTCTCAGAAAACAATGGAAGATGATTCTTTGAATGGGAAGGCTAATGAAATTATTTTAGATTCAACTAAAAGTATTATTGCTTTATTTAAAAATGCTGAAGAGAATGTAAATAAATTAGTTAGTGTTCAAGCTGAGGTTTCTCATGTTTGTGAGCATACTGGTCTTAGATTGTTTTTAAAATCTACAGATGGTAAATTATCCTTAAAGGTAACTACAGGTGGAGATATAAAAATATTTGACCAAGACCTTGTAGGTGAATTTATAGAAGTTGAAGGTACTCTTATGGAAACAAAACTTTCTGCTGAAAAGATTAATGCCTTCGAAAAGGAATTAGAATCTAAAAATGAAGAAGAAGGGCATTGTAATACTGAGAAGGAAAATATAGATAAAATGCGTAAATGGATGAAAGATAATAATAAAGATTATTATTCAATATATTTTATCAAAGCTAAATCTTATAATATTTTAGGAGAATAAGAAGTATTGTTAAATATAAGTTTTTTTAAGAGGATGTTGGATAACAACATCCTCTTATCTTAAATAGCCTAATAGTTTGTTAGTAAATTATTTTTTTATAACTAATAGTAATAAATTATATTATTTTTTGTAATTTTGGATATATAATATATAAAAGAAATAAAATGAAAATTAATAAGATTAATGCTTTGTATTTTTCTCCCACTCGTAGCTCTGAGAAAATTTGTTGTAGTGTCGCTAATTGTATTGCGGGAACGAGTATCCCAATAGAAAAATATAGTTTTACTTTTGATAATAAAGGGAAAAATAGTTTTAATGAGGATGAATTACTAATTATTTCAGCTCCTGTGTATGGTGGAAGACTTCCTGATTTGACTATAGAACGTTTTGATACATTAAAAGGACATAATACTCCTGTTGTGGTTATAGCTTGTTATGGGAATAGAGGTTATGATGATGCTTTATTGGAATTTAAAGATTTTTTAAATAAAAGAGGTTTTGTAACAATTGCTGCTGCTTGTTTTATAGGTGAGCATTCCTATAGTCGAGAAAAGGAAAATATGCCAATAGCTCTAAATAGACCAGATTCTAGTGATATAGTTAAGACAGAAGATTTCGGAAGAAAAGTTTTTTCTAAACTATCAAAAATTGATAATGTAGAAAAACTTAATGAATTGAGAGTTAAAGGTAATTTTCCATACAAGGTTAAAAAACCATCTACCCCCTCAAGTCCTGTGTGTAATCATGATCTCTGTACTTTATGTGGTACATGTGTAGATTTATGTCCAGCTCATGCAATTTCTATTGTTAATGACTTGATTACTTTTGATCCTACAGTGTGTATAAAATGTTGTTCCTGTGTAAAGAATTGTCCTACTGAAGCTCTTATCTTTGATACTCCTTATACTAAATATATTTTTGAAAATTTTTCTAAGAGATTAGAGCCAGAATTTTTTATTTAATATATTTTAGTTTGATAGGAACTTTATGGAGTAGTATCTCATGGTGTAAAGAAAAATATTTCCATTGGATAATATTTCTTTTAAAAAAGTTGTTTTATAATAAAAATAAATATATTTTTGCAGTATTATTTCCAATGGAAATAATTTAAGTAAGAAAAATTAAAATAATAGATATCTACTGCATTGCTAATAATTTACGGTAGATAATGTAAAACAAATAATATAAGACATATGAAAAGAAAAAAAGTATTTTTATTTTTAATGTTTATGATGGGTATTGATATAGGATTCTCCTATGCATTAACATTAGATAAGAGTTACGGTTTTCAGATAGAAAATGGTGATACTTTATTAAATACCTCAAAAGATGAGATTTTTACTATATCCTTGGAAGATGCTTTAGAAAGGGCAGAAAAAAATAACGATAAGTATTTGCGTACAGGCTTAGATCTTGGAATAGCTAAAGAGCAAGCTTTAAGTGCAGATGCTATATTTTTACCCCAAATTGTTGCCTCTTATAATGCTGTGCTTTCAAATAATCCTCTCAATGCTTTCGGATTCAAGCTAAATCAAGGAATTGCTACACAAGCAGATTTTAATCCAGAATTGCTTAATAACCCCGGAATTACTAGAGATTATTACGGAGAAATAAGTGTGAAGCAACCCATATTGAATGTAGATGCAATTTATGAAAGAAAAGGAGCTCGTTTAATGTATGACATGAAAAGTATGTCACGCAAACATGCTCTTGAATTTTTACGGTTTAATGTAAAAAAGGCTTATTTGAGTATTGCTCTAGCCTATAATAATTATGAGGTGTTAAAAAAAGCCGTAAGTACAGCAAGAGCATTTGAAAGACGTACAAAATCTATGTATGATGAGGGTTTGATACAGCAGGCTGACTTGTTAGAAGCAGAGGCCTATTTGCTTGATATGCAGACAAAGCTTCAAAGAGCAAGTAGTGAGATAAGTAATAGTTGTGACCAATTATCTTTTTTGATGGGAGCTGAGCCAGGTCTTATTTATTCTACCTCGCAAGAGGTTTGGAGTATGGATAGACAGATAGAATTTTCTGATATTGATAATAGAAAGGATTTATTAGCTTATAAAATAGGAGTAGATGCAGCTAAAACTATGGAAAATTCTTTTAAGATGAAGTTATTACCTCGTATAAACGCTTTCGGATCATATCAATTGCATGATAATACTATTATGAGTTTTGATAAAGATACTTATACGACAGGAGTAAATATTTCATGGAAATTATTCTCAGGAATGCAAAGAAAACATGATATTAAGACTGCAAAACTTAGGACTGATAAGATGAGAAATAGTCTAAATGAACTTCAAAGGAACGCAAAGTTAGAATATTTTAAAACATTAAGACAATATAATGATTTAGAATTAGAAAATAAACATGCCTTACTTATTGTAGATCAAACTAAAGAGGCCCTTAGAATTCAAGATGAAAGATATAAACAAGGCCTTAGTACTGTTAGTGATTTACTTAGAATTCAGACTCAGTTGGCTAAAAGCAGTTTGTTGTTAGAAATGGTAAGATTTAAAAAGAATATTACCATAGCCTACCTCGATATAATAGCACCTAATAATTAGAAAAATAATAAATATGAAGAATTTAGTAATATCAATGTCTTTAATAATTCTGTTGGGATCATGCGGCGGAACGAATAAGAAAAAAAGCAATAACGAAGAAGCTACAAATGTAAAATATGTAGTTCCTTTGATAGAGAGAAATAATGAGATTATTTCTTCGGGACAATTACAATCCAAAGAAATAGCTAATATAGGAACTCGAATTATGGGATACATACAAAATATAGATGTTCAAAAAGGAGATAGTGTTCAAAAGGGTCAGTTATTAATAAGTATTAGTGATTATGACCTTCAAGCTAAATTAAGTCAGGCTAATTCTATGGCTGATGAGACTAGGGAGGTTTTAAAAATTGCTAAAAAAGACAATGAAAGATACCTAAATATGTTAAATAATAATACTGTATCTCAAAAAGAATTTGAAAATGTAAATCTGCATTATAAATCTATGCAATCTAGGCTTAGAGTAGCTGAGCAGAGACAAAAGGAGGTTCTCTCCAATATGTCATATACTAGAATTCGTGCTCCCTTTTCTGGAATAGTGAATAGTGTGGTAGCTAATGAGGGTATGTTGGCTAATCCAGGACAAACTCTTATCGTTATTGAAAAACTTGATGCTATGGTTGTTCAAACTCAAATTAGTGAGTCCAATATAAATTCAGTAGCATTAGGAACAGAAGCCAAGATATATGTGGATGCTGTGGATAAATATTTTGAAGGAGTTGTTATAGAAAAAAGTCGTTCTTCTGTGAGTACAGGAGGGCAATATAAATTAACTTTGAGTTTTAAGGATTTAGAGTTTAATAAGTTTAAAAGTAAATTACTTTCAGGAATGCATGTTAATGTTATTTTTAGTCTACCTAAAAATAAACTAAGAAATAACAATAATACTTCTTTATTATTACCTTCTCAAGTCATTTTACATAAAGGTGGCTTAGATGGGGTCTTTGTTATCTCTGGAAATAATCAAGCCATTTTGAAATGGGTGAGATTAGGTAGAATGCAAGGAGATATGGTGGAAATTCTTTCAGGTGTTTCGGCAGATGATAAAATTATTATCCCTAGCATTAGGCTTAGTAATGGTATGAAGGTGAATTATAATTAAGTTTCAATCACATAAAATATAAAAAATGGAAAATGGAATAGCTGGAAAAATTGCTAGTGGTTTTTTACAAAGCAAACTTTCTATATTATTAATGATAGCTTTTTTATTACTTGGAGCTTATAGTATCTATCTTATACCAAGGGAAGAAGAACCTCAAATACAAGTACCTGTTGCCGATATATTTATGAGTATTCCTGGGGCTACACCTAAGGAGGTTGAGACTAAATTTTTGGCACCTCTTGAAAGAGTACTATGGAATGTACCTAAGATAGAACATGTGTTTTCTACAAGTATGAATGGGGGTGCAATGCTTACTGTACAGTTTTATGTAGGCGAAGATTTGCAGAAATCTCTTGTGAATCTATATAATGAAATACTTAAACATATGGATCAAATGCCTCCAGGAGTTTCTATGCCCCTAATTAAGACAAGATCTATAGATGATGTTCCTGTTTTGGCTCTCACTCTGTGGAGCGATAAGCTATCTGATTATACCTTGAGAAAACAAGCAGAATTGCTTAGAAGTGAAATTAAAAAGATTAACTATGTCACTAATATCAATGTTATAGGAGGTCGTGAAAAACAACTTAGAATAAAACTTGATAGAAGTAAAATGGCTGGTGCTAATTTAGATATGCTTACTATTTCTCATTATTTGCAATCAGCCAATATGCAAGTTGATGCTGGAAATGCTTATAAATCTAATAAAGTCTATGTTGTAGGAGTTGGGAATTTTTTGACTAGTGCAGAAGATGTTAGAAACTTGATAGTAGGTATAAAAGATGGAGAACCTATTTATTTATCCTCTATTGCAGAAGTAGAGGAAGGGCCATCTGCTGTAAAAACTTATGTAAGTTATGAAGGTAGTCCCGCCGTGACTATTGCAATCTCTAAACAAAATGGTAAAGATGCCCAGAAAATATCAAACAAAATACTAAAAAAGATAGATCATCTTAAAAAGGAATCTATATCTCCTGATATAAATATTACAGTTACTAGAAATTATGGAAAATCAGCATCTGATAAAGTTTCTGAACTACTAGTTCATTTATTAGGCTCTATTATTGCAGTAACTCTCTTTGTAATGTTGGCTATGGGCTGGAGAGGAGGATTGGTTGTCTTTTTATCAGTTCCTGTTACTTTTGCTCTTACTTTATTTGCTTACTACTTTATGGATTATACCCTAAATAGGATAACTCTTTTTGCATTAGTTTTTGTTACTGGTATTGTTGTCGATGATTCCATAATAGTATCGGAAAATATGCATAGGCATTTCAAAATGAAGTATCCATCTATGCGTGAGGCTGCACTTTATGCTATAAACGAAGTTGGTAATCCTACTATATTAGCGACACTTACTGTGATTGCAGCTGTTCTTCCTATGGCATTTGTATCTGGCTTGATGGGTCCTTATATGAGTCCCATGCCCATAGGAGCTACTGTTGCAATGTCATTTTCATTAATTGTAGCATTAACTTTAACTCCTTATTTGGGATATATATTTCTTAAACATAAAGATAATTGTAGTTCTGAAGAGATTGAGGAAAATCCAAATTGTGAGTTTGAATCAAGTGAGATTTCTAGTTCTTTGGAAGATTCTTTAACTTTTGAAAAGAAGGCTACTCTAGAGGATGTGCTAGATAAGAAACCAGATGTGTTAGAGAAGACTTCCATAGATGAGAATTCTAATATTAAGCAAAGTGATGGTAAAGATGGTTCTAAGAATGATGAGGATTATGACATAACTAAAACTAATTTGTATAAGTGGTATAATTGGATAATGGCACCTATGTTAAAGTCCCGAGTAAAGCGTTGGATGTTTATGATATCCACCGTTATTTTGCTTGTCTTGTCTGTTTCTTTATTCTATTTCAAGTTAGTTCCAGTTAAGATGTTGCCTTTTGATAATAAAAATGAATTCCAAGTTGTTATAGATATGCCAGAGGGAACCCCTTTGGAACAAACTAATTCTGTAGCTCAAGAAATTGGTTTATATCTAAAAAGCAGACCTATGGTAAAGAATTATCAGACTTATGTAGGAACAGCATCTCCTATTAGTTTTAATGGCTTAATGCGTCATTACGATTTGAGAAAAGGGGATAATGTTGCAGATATTCAGGTTAATTTATTAGCTAAAGAATATAGAAGTATTGAAAGTCATGATATTGCTAAAGCTATTAGACCAGGAATTCAAAAAATAGCTCATAGAATGAATGCTAATGTAAAAGTTGTGGAAGTTCCTCCTGGACCTCCTGTACTTTCAACTATGGTTGCTGAAGTTTATGGACCTGATTATCAATCTCAAATAGATTTAGCATTACAGATTAAAAAGATAATGGAGAATACTGAAGGAGTTGTTGATGTGGATATTATTTATGAGGAAACGCAAAGTAAAATGTTATTTACTGTGGATAGAGATAAGGCTTTAAAGAATGGTGTTATTCCATCTAGTATAACAGAAAATTTACAAGCAGCGGTGAGTGGTAAATCTGTAGGATTATTACATCAAGATGACGTATTAAGTCCAATTCCTATAGTTTTAGAATTAGTTGATGCAGATAAAATGACTGCATCTGAATTGGAAAATTTGCCTATACGAAATTATAGAAATGAGGTAGTAGCTTTAGGAAATGTAACTAAGTTAAGTATGATTAATCAGCCCTTGTCTATTAATAGAAAAGATCAAAAAAGGGTGGTGATGGTTACTGCTGAGCTTGCAGGAAATCTCGAAAGTCCTATTTATGCAATGCTAAATATGGAAAATTCGATAAAAAATCTAAACCTTCCTAAGGGATATAAATTAAATTTACTCAATAATAGTCAACCAGAGTATGAAGATGATTATGCAGTAAAATGGGATGGAGAATGGCAAATAACTTATGAGGTATTTAGAGATTTAGGTATAGCATTTATGGTAGCAATACTTATAATTTATTTATTAATAGTAGGATGGTTTCAAAATTTTATTGTACCATTAGTTATGCTGGCAGCTATTCCTTTGTCTTTAATTGGTATAGTAGTGGGACATTGGATTATGGGATCCTATTTTAGTGCTACTTCAATGATAGGATTTATAGCTCTGGCGGGTATTATGGTTAGGAATTCCATACTTTTA
>Ga0172378_10004288_pt1 | contig 13392 bp, 14 predicted proteins | sample GrowelOW332metaG_FD_119755 | JGI IMG/M metagenome (GOLD analysis project Ga0172378, IMG submission 119755) | Groundwater microbial communities from an aquifer near a municipal landfill in Southern Ontario, Canada - Pumphouse #3_1 metaG | ecosystem: Environmental > Aquatic > Deep subsurface >...
AGACCGGATGTAAACCTAAGCCGACCAAATGATCATGAATAAGACATAAGGTTTCGACCACCGATGATTTATCGGGTCGACCAATTAAGCCAATATTTCGAAATGTCTTATGTGAAATGTGCACCGACAATATCACTCCGCTACGATTCGAGTGCTATCATAGCATTAAGATAAATAATTTAAAAAAACTTTAAAACACTGAATCAAGCCAATTTTTTCAAGTTGATTACGGCTCATTCACAGTTTGTTTCTTGCAAAATTTGCCAAAGCTTCGCATCATGGGCGTAATTATCTTGGTTATGCTATGTGTGTATGAAGTCGCAACGCGGTATTGGCATTTTTGCTTTACTTTTTTGTATTTTAATTATTGGCGCGTTTATCGCCTTTAGTGTGTATATCATTCGCCTTGATAATGTCGTGCGCAGCAAATTTGAAGGCCAACGTTGGGACTTACCAGCCAAAGTTTTTGCCCGTCCTTTACAAGTGCACAACAGCGCACCGGTCAGCCAAGCTGAATTTATTCAAGAACTCAATTTATTAGGCTATAAAAATTCCGATGGTTATAACAAAACTGGGCACTATGTCAGCAGTGGCGATACCCTATATGTACACACCCGCGGCTTTGATTTTGGTGATCATGTTGAACCTGAGCAAATTTTAAAGGTCAGCTTTAGCGGTAATCAAATTGCACAAGTCAGTGCCACCAAACCGAGCAGCACTGGTATTGCGCAACTTGAACCGATGCTGATTGGCAGTATTTATCCGCAACATAATGAAGACCGTGTGTTAATTAAATTGGCCAATGTGCCACAACCTTTAATTGATGCTTTAATTGCCACAGAAGACCGGAATTTTTATCAACATTATGGCATATCCTTACGCGGTACTGCGCGTGCTGTGGTGGCCAATGTCAGCGGTGGCAAACGCCAAGGTGGCTCAACTTTAACCCAACAATTGGTTAAAAACTTTTATCTAACGCCTGAACGCACCTTAAAACGCAAAGTCAATGAAGCCTTTATGGCCATGCTGATTGAGCTACACTATGGCAAAAATGAAATCTTAGAGGCCTATTTAAACGAAGTCAATTTAGGCCAAAATGGTAATTACTCCATTAATGGTTATGGCTTAGCTGCACAATTTTACTTTGGTTTACCACTACGTGAGCTGAATATTGCGCAACATGCTTTTTTAGTCGGCTTGGTACAAGGACCATCTTTATATAATCCATGGCGTAATCCAGAAGCGGCCAAAAAGCGTCGTGATTTGGTGCTCAACAACATGTTGGTGATGGGCTACTTAACCCAAGCCCAATATGAGCGCGAAATGGCGCGCCCACTCCATGTCATTCAAAAACCAACCATTGGACCTGCACGTTTTCCTGATTATTTAGATGTAGTACGCCGTCAATTGCGCAGCGAGTATCAAGAAAATGATCTGACCCATAACGGTATTCGTATTTTTACCGCTTTGGACCCCTTAGCACAAAGTAATGTTGAAAAAAGCTTTAAAGCCTCGGTGCAACGTTTGGAAAACAGCAATCGTCGTTTGAATAATTTACAAGGCGCTGTGATGGTCGCGCGCCCTGAAAATGGCGAATTGGTGGCTGTGGTTGGCTCCAGTCAAGATTTTACGGGCTTTAACCGTGCTTTAGATGCCAAACGACAAGTCGGCTCATTGCTTAAACCTGTGATTTATTTAACTGCACTTGAATCGGGTCGTTATCACTGGGCCAGCCCAATTGAAGACAGCAGTATCAGTATTGTTTCAGAAGGCAAAACATGGACACCGAAAAACTATGCCGGTCATGAATACGGTGTAGTACCTATGGCACGCGCCCTTGCACAATCCTATAACTTATCTGCGGTACGTTTGGGGCAAGAGTTTGGTGTAGCCACCTTTAATAATCATTTAAAACGCTTTGGGGTCACCAGCAACATTCCACCTTATCCATCTGTATTTTTAGGTGCTGTTGAAATGTCGCCCCTAGAAGTCCTCGGGATTTACGCGAACTTTGCTTCAGGGGGCGTGAAATATCCAACACGTGCTATTCGTCAAGTGGTTGATAGCCAAGGACGTAGCTTGCCACGCTTTGGTTTAGACATGCAACAAAGCATTAAACCCGATGCCGTATATGTCTTAAATTATGGCTTACAACAAGTCATGCGTACCGGTACAGGACGTGCGGCATATAAGCAATTACCAAGTGAGCTGAATTTAGCTGGTAAGTCCGGCACCACCAATGACACTCGTGATTCATGGTTTGCGGGCTACTCAGGCAATTATGTCTCGGTGGTGTGGTTAGGTTTAGATGATAACACCGTCACAGGTTTAACCGGTTCATCTGGTGCGCTACCAGTATGGACGAGCGTGATGTCTCAGTTACGTCAAAAACCAATCGCATTACGCCAACCCAACAATGTCACTTGGCAATGGGTCGACAGTGCATCTGGCGATCAACTCTCAGCCCAAGGCTGTGCCAATGCCGTACATATTCCGATGCTGAGTCATTCGGTGCCACGTCGTAATAGTGCTTGCGCCAGCACACCCGTGGCAGAACCACAAGATGATATCAGTAACGAGTACCAACCTAGCGAACCACAACCAAGTGCGCCGCCAAGTTCAGATGATAGTATCGAAAATTGGATTCGTGAAAGTGAATCAAATATTCAAGAGGGTCGTTATGACAATAATGCAGAAGTCATTTCAAGTGGTCGTTATGGGCAATAAGATGTTAAAGATGGGTCTGTGTAGCACTGTGTTTTTACTCAGTGCTTGTCAATCTCAGCCTGTGGAGCTGCCAACCACCGTAATTAATACTGCACCTGTGGTGATTCCTCAACCCTATACCACACCCTCAGGTGTCACCATTATTCCTTATGATGTAGAACCAATCATTCAAAAAAGTTTATAAAAAAAGCACCTTCGGGTGCTTTTTGATTAAAAGAATCGTTGCCCTGCAACACCATAAGCCCCATGTTGTTTCGCTTGGATCAAATCCGCAGGCGTAATTCCACCCAACGCAAATACCGGAATATGCATCACTGCACTCAGTTGAGCAAAGCGTGGCCAACCTAACGGATTCGCTTCAGGATGCGTTGCGGTTGTATGCACCGGACTTAACAATACTGCATCGCAGCCAATGCGTTGTGCATGCTGTAAACTCACCTCATCATGACAACTTGCCACATAGCGCTGCCCTAGAATTAAATCCTCAGCATGCATATTGAGCAATTGCTGCTGTTTTAAATGAATCGCAGCCACATTGGCTTGTTGAATCGAATTTAATTTTGCATACAACTGAGTATTCACAATCACTTGATTCAACTCTTGCACTGAGATGTCTGCCAACAATTCTAATTGTGCTGCTTCATCTAAATCGTTGCGCCAATAAAATAACTGCTCATGGCTGCACTCAGTTAGGGCATTTAAATTTGATGAAATTTTAATAGCGTTAGGCCACACTAAACGTTGAATTAAACGCTGATTGGCTTTGGGAAAATTTAACTCGCTTAATTCAGCACGGCTATACCAACACCAGGGCTTTTGAATTTCATTATTTAACTCTACAGGCAAGATGGCATGAAAAACATGCAAATTCACGATCACATCTTCATATTCATGCTGAATAAAATCAAAGTGATGCCAATCTTGAAGACCAACCCCAACCTCTTCAAACACCTCACGGCGACACGCTTCAATCGGGCTTTCGCCGGCTTCGACTTTACCGCCGGGAAACTCGTATTTATTGCCCTGATGCTGAATCGCCTCACGAAAACCCACCAACACCTTGCCGTGTTGTAAAACAATCGCGATCGCGACGTTAAGCTGTGCTTTAGACATCCCATTTTTCCTGTATTTTTGACAGTGTACGCAATTTTGTATTTTTTATAAATTAATCATTGACAGGTACATTCGATAATGATTATCATTTAAGCACACCACGATAAATAGCGGAGAATTCCAACATGAACGCACCATTTAGCCTTTTTACTCGCACTGAATCTCAACATGCTTTGCCGATGCTGCATTCAAATAACTTATTTGCACTTGGCCGTGAAATTCGCATTATGCATGCCGGCGAAGAGTATCGTTTACGTTTAACCCGCAACAACCGCTTAATTTTAACCAAATAATTATGACAGCAACATAACAATAAACGTGGTCACTCAAGGCAGAATACAGCGCATTCTGCCTTTTTTATTTAAATTGGATTTGAGCAGTTAAACCACCGCTAGGATTGGCACTAAAATTTAATTGTGCATGATGCAGCGCTATGATTTTTTGGCAAATGGAAATCCCTAAGCCAGAACCGCTACTTTTAGTACCTAACGCACGATAAAAACGCTCACCTAAACGTGCCAACACTTCATCTGAGATTGGCTCGCCTTGATTGCTAATACACAGACTGTTGGTGCTTGCCTTGATATTAATGCTTAAGGTAGAAGCATGCGGGCTATATCGTACCGCGTTATCAATTAAGTTACGTATACAGGTAAATAAAAGCTCACGGTTGCCTTGTACTGTGTATTCTTCCAGCGCCACGTCTAACACGATTTTTTTGTCCTCAATAAACGGAAACAGTGCATCTAATACCTCAAGGGTAATGGCATGTAGATCACATTCAGTTTTGGCTAAAGCATCGGCTTGAGAAGGATCAAGGCGTGCCAACAACAATAAATTTTCTAAAATTTGCGTACTACGTGCCACGTCATTTTGAATCGGTTGTAAATCTTGTACCCATTGCACTTGATCTTGATATTTACGTTTTAACACCTGTAAACGCATTTGAATGGCCGATAAAGGCGAACGTAGCTCATGTGATGCATCTGCGGTAAAACGCTGTTCGGCATGTAAGGACTGATCCAAACGCGCCAATAATTGATTGAGCTGTTTAACAATCGGTTGTAACTCTAAAAATTCGGGTTGTAAACTCACAATCGGGGTTAAATCTTGGGCATTTTTTTGCTGAATGTTTTGAGACAACAAAGTTAAACTTTTAAATTGTCGCTGAATGGCAAAACGCACCAAGCCCCACTGCAATAACCACAGCAGCAATAAAACCGCCAAAAAACCTGTCAATGAACTGCCCAAATCTTGTAAACGTACTGAGATAGGCTGATAAATATGGGCTTGCATATTATTTTCTTCAAGCACATAGCTACGCCACAACTGCCCTTGATGCCAAAGCACTGCATAGTCGTTCACTGGTATCACATCAGCAAAGTCAAATTGATCAGAAGTGAATAAATTAAAATCAGCATTATTGAGCGAATATTGAATCAAAAATTCTTGACTAAGTTCATCTACTTGATTGCCCATTTGACTGCTAATGTCTGTGATCAGTAACATATCTGCCACTTCATCCATAATTTCATCATAAATATGCATGGTGTGATACAGCGATAATCCTACAAAAATCAATAAAGCCAGCATGCCTGCCAGCATAGAACTGAGCATGGAGCTTTTAATCAGCTGACCTTGCAGCGATCGTGCTTGTGTCATTGCGGCAACTGCATACGGTAGCCCAAACCGCGTAGAGTTTTAATATAATTACTGCCAATCTTTTTACGTAGCTGCGAGATAAACACCTCAATGGCATTACTTTCTACCTCTGAACCCCATGCATATAAGGATTCTTCCAATTGCTCACGAGTCATGACGTGTTCAGGCTTTTGCATCAGTTTATGCAAAATTTGAAATTCTTTGGCGGTTAAATTCACTACTTTGCCTGCTTGAGTTAAAGTTTTGGCGTGTGGATCTAAGACTAAATCGGCAAAGCGTAAATCATGGCTTTGCTGAGTTTGATGTTGACGCAATTGATTACGTACCCGTGCCGAAAGTTCTTCTAAACTAAAAGGTTTCACCAAATAATCATTGGCACCTAAATCTAAACCACTGACCCGATCTTGCACTGTATCGCGGGCAGTAATCATGATCACTGGGGTTTGCGCATTATTTTTACGTAAACTTTTTAAAATCTCATCGCCGCTGGCTTTGGGCAACCCACGATCAAGCAATACACAGTCATACTGATGTTGCTCGAGTGCCAAAATGGCATGATCCCCCCGTTCCACCCAATCAATGTTATACCCGTCCATTTCCAACCATGTTTTAATGCTTTCTGCTTGTGCTGCATCGTCTTCTGCTAAGAGTAGTCGCATTGTTTATCACCCATTTTTTCTTTACTATACAAAAAAACCACATCGCAAAGTATGTGGTTTTTTTGAAAATAAGTTTCGACTAGAATTTTACTGCATCAACATCAATTTCAACACGCTTGGTCGGTTTGTAATCAATATCCACTTCGCCAATTAAGGTCACAGGCGTATTGGCTGCAATGGCTTTACCGTGCCATAAGTCATCGTCGATATCCACAGTGATGCTGCCTGTTGCATCACGGAATTGGTATTTTTCGTCACCAATGGCTTTGACCACATAACCTTTGACTTCAACTTTGGTGTCATCTTTAGCAACTAAAGCTTGTTTCACTGTGCTAACTTTGCTTAATGCACTTTGATTCACTGCGGTATTGGCGGTTGCGAAAGCAGCAGTAAACGTTAAGCTTGCAGCAATTAAAGTTTTTGCGATCATGTTCATAGTTAACTCCGGCATCAAGTTTGATGTGTTGTGTCTTTCAATGAGGCTATTAAAACAACTCAAGCTGAAGCTAAGCTTAAGATCAGTTAAGATTTGTATTAACTTAACGGCACCACACGTAAAACCTCTTCTAAGGTGGTTTCACCTTGTAGCACTTTACGTGCCCCTGCAATGCGTAATGGCTCGACACCCTCTTTTTGAATCTGCAATTTAAGCTGCTCTAAAGTTGCTTCACGCCCAAGCATTTGTTTTAATTCAAGGCTCATCGGCATAAACTCATAAATCCCCACACGGCCTTTATAGCCTGTATCACGACATGCCTCACATCCAACTGCTTTATAAATAAAATTTGGCATTTGAAATTGATAGCCAAAGGTCAGATGTTTCCAATCTTGATCATTAATAAAAGTTTCTTGCTTACACTGTGGACATAAGCGACGCACTAAACGCTGTGCCAAGACACCTAAAATGGTCGCTGAGGTTAAAAACGGCTGCACACCTAAGTCATGCAAACGCGTTAAGCTAGATGGTGCATCGTTGGTATGTAAAGTGGACAACACCAAATGCCCTGTCAGGGCCGCTTGAATGGCCATGTTGGCAGTGTCTTGATCACGGATTTCCCCCACCATAATAATGTCAGGGTCTTGACGCATTAAGGCACGAATTCCTTCAGCAAAGCCTAAATCAATGCTATGGTTGACCTGCATTTGGTTAAAGCTCGGCTCTAACATTTCAATCGGGTCTTCAATGGTACATACATTGACTTGTTCAGTGGCAAGCTGCTTTAAACTTGAATAGAGCGTGGTGGTTTTACCTGAACCCGTGGGTCCTGTAACTAAAATAATACCATGACTATTTTGCGCAATGCTTTGCCATTTATTTAATAATTTCTCATCAAAACCTAAATCTAAAAATGAACGTACCAACACTTCAGGGTCAAAAATTCGCATCACCAACTTTTCACCAAAGGCGGTGGGTAAAGTCGATAAACGCAGCTCGGTTTCACGGCCTTTTGGGGTACGGGTTTTTAAGCGTCCATCTTGTGGCTTACGTTTTTCTGCCACATTCATACGACCTAAAATTTTAATCCGTGAAATCACCGCCATTAAGGTATTGGCAGGCATATGATAAATAGTATGCAATACACCATCAATCCGAAAACGGATTTTGCCTTGCTCTTTACGGGGTTCTAAGTGCACATCACTTGCCCCCTGTTCAAAGGCAAATTGTAAAATCCAATCGACTAGTTTTACAATGTGTTGATCATTGGCATCTGGATTTTGGCTATCGCCCAATTGTAATAAGGCTTCTACGCCTTGATGATCACGCTCATAGGCACCGGATTTTTGTGAACCACTCACCGCACGACTCACCTGATAATATTCAACTAAGTAGCGTTGTAAATGTTCAGGATTAAGCATCACAGCTTGAATAGTTTTTGGGGCTAAACTACTGGCTAAATTGTGCTGCCAATCGGTCATAAAAGGCTGGTCGGTGGCAATCAATACCCGCTCATCTTGCACCTCAACCGCCAAAATTTTATTACGTAGTGCAAACTCTTGCGACATCACTGCTGTGAGTACAGGTACATCGGCTTTAAGTGGATCAATGGTATAAAGCGGTAGGTTGGCTTTTTTTGCCAACCATTCAGTCAACACATTTAGGCTTAAGATTTGGCTAAGATCATGCTGATTTTTTAAATTAAAACTGGCAATCCATTGTAAGGGATGCCATTTAAGCTGTTCGCGCTGACGATGCGTGGTCTGTACTAAAAGCTTTTCTCGATCAGTAATATAGCCATCGTTTTTTAATTGTTCTAAACACCAAGTACTGTCAATTTCAAAATTAAATTGCATTATTTTGTCCCCAAATCATCAGCCTAATATAACAAAAAATACAGCCTGATCTGATCACAATTAAAAATCATGAGAGCTTGGTTTTATCCTAAGCAGCTTTAATCCACGGTTTTGTCGCATAATGAATAACTCTTCATATTAAGTATCATATGATTTTTCTATATATTTATTTAATATACCCAAGGTCTACATCAGCTAGATCATAAAAAATAAATAAACTCAGAGGGTAATATGAAATTTAAAAGCTTAACTTTAGCACTAGCAAGTGCCATGACTTTAACTGCATGTGGTGGTGGCGGAGGCTCAAGTGACTCAAGCTCTTCTCAACCCTCGCCAAATACAGCACTAGAAAAACAATGGTCTATGTATGATTCTTCATATTTGATAGATAGCGATAATGTATTAGAGAAAATCAGTTTAAATATTGCAGGTAATACGATTTACTTTAATGTGGATTATTTAGCCAACAATCAAACTATAGATGAGTTTGAAGATGTTAATAATTTTGTTTCTATCGTATCAGACTATTTAACAGATGAAGGCTTATATCGCCCTGTTACTGAAAAAACCCCTCAAGGCTACGTCTTTGCACATTTAGTGTCGCAAAAAGCCAATCAATGGGTTCTCACCCCTGCTTCTCAAAATAATCTTAAAGGTTTAAAGCTTACCGAAAACTTTACGGTCGTTGACTTAAGTAACAAAGAAATGGGGCTGTATATTGATGGTTATAGTTATCTCACAGGACAAGATGCCAGCTTAACGCCTCACGTAGGTCAATTTCCTCAACGATATTATCAACAATTCAAAGGCAAAACTTTTCCTCAAGGAGCGACTTGTTTAAAAAATAATTCTAGCTCAAGCAATAAAAACTATATTCAAAGCTATGGAACTGCATGGTTAGATTTTGATGAATTAGAAAATGAATCTTTCCGTAAAACCACATTAGGAGGTTATCAAGTTGCTATTGCACATGATCGCTATTCACCTTATGAATACGATTATGAAGCATATTTCAAAGCATCAGACAACGTCGTAAAATATGGCTCATATTACGCGCAAGGTACAACATATCAATTAAGCAAAGATATGCAAGATTATCAAGCCGATTTAAATGAAGCTATTAAAGAATATGGTGCAAATAGCCCACAAGCCCTCATAGAAACCCATTATTTAGCTGGCTTAAAAGCCGAATGCGCCTTGTTTAATCCGATTGCCAGTCAAGCCATCGATCAACAGGTACGTCTTAACTAAGCAACCAAGATCAGGTTCCGACCTGATCTTTTTCATCTAATGCTTGAATCAAAACCTGAGTGTCATCCACACTAAAACGCACATTAAAATCAGCAAATGCCAATCCATAAATACGCGTTGGGTCATCTTGATAAGCGGGACGTGGGTCAAGTGCTAAGACTTGTTCTAACTCTTGACAGGTTTGTATGCTCAAGATCCCTTTTTTGAGTAATTCATCACGTGAAATTTGTGCATTTTTCAACCAAACAACAGACTTACGTTGTGGCTCATCTTGTGCATAAGCACTTTTTGCATCTATCACTGCATCAGAATATTGAATATAAGGCTTAATATCTACAATTGGAGTACCATTTAACAAATCACTGCCCACCACATAAACTCGCACTTGTTTACCCACTTTTTTCACTTTTTTCAGCTTGACCACCGACAAACCAATTGGGGATGGGCGATACATGCTACGACTGGCAAACACCCCAATTTTTTGGTTTCCGCCTAAACGTGGTGGACGCACTTGCGGACGGAATTTGGCGCTATCTTGTTGATTTTTATTATCATGAAACTGCCAAATCAGCCATAAATGACTAAATTCGTCAATGCCTTGAAAAGCATTTAAATCGTTATACACACCTTGCATTTCAATATAAGATTCAATTTCAACCAAATTAGGTTGGCGTGGAATCCCAAATTTTTCTTGGTAAGGCGAACGCATATACCCAATAATTGGCAGCGTTAAAGTCGTTGTCATCACTTTTTCTGATAAGCTCAATTAAATATATTCAGTTTATCGAGAATGATTTTAGATTAGAATAGCAACCTGTTCTAATTTGATAATTTATTGAGACCTTTAATGGCTGCTTTTAACGTCGAAAAGATTACTCATGTCCACCACTGGAATGACACTTTATTTTCTTTCAAAACGACTCGTGACCAAGCTCTACGTTTTAAAAACGGTCAGTTTGTCATGATCGGCCTTGAAGTCAATGGCAAGCCTTTAATGCGTGCATACTCAATTGCCAGCGCGAACTATGAAGAAGAGCTTGAGTTCTTCTCAATTAAAGTGCCAGATGGTCCATTAACTTCTATTTTACAAAAAGTAAAAGTGGGCGATGATATTTTAGTTTCTAAAAAACCAACAGGTACATTGGTACTAGATGACTTAAATCCGGGTAAAAACTTATATCTACTGTCATCAGGTACAGGTCTTGCACCATTCTTGTCGACTATTCGTGACCCAGAAACTTACGAGCGTTTTGAAAAAATTATCGTGGTTCATGGTACACGTTTCATTTCAGAATTGGCGTATCAAGATTTAATTGAAAACGAAATTCCAAACCACGAATTCTTTGGTGAATTGGGCGCGAAAGAAAAATTGGTTTACTACCCAACAGTTACGCGTGAAGAATTCCATACTCAAGGTCGTGTAACAACAGCGATTGAAACAGGTCAACTCTTTGAAAAAATCGGTTTACCACGTTTTAATCCAGAAACTGACCGCGCAATGCTGTGTGGTTCTCCTGCATTTCTTGACGATGTTGCAGCGCTTCTTGACCAACACGGTCTCAAAGAATCGCCACGTATGGGCGTATTAGGCGACTACGTGATTGAACGCGCTTTTGTTGAAAAATAAGTTTATTTTTTAACTCAAAAAACCGAAGCTTAAGCTTCGGTTTTTTGATTGAACATATGCTGACTTTTAATTATAGGTGCTTAATTTTACGTTCTTGTAAAGCCTGCTTAATTACAGCATAGCCTGCGCTTAGACCTAAACTTGCCATAATTAATGCCACAATCAGATCAGGCCATAATTGACCGGTACCAAACACCCCAACAGCTGCTAAAATCACCGCCACATTACCAATCGCATCATTACGACTACACAACCAAACTGATTTCATATTGGCATCTCCATCACGATAGGCATATAAAATAAGCGCTGTTACGACATTGGCAATTAAAGCCAAAATACCAATCAGACCCATCGTGATCGCTTCAGGCGCAATACCAAGCGTATAAGCATAGGCTACCTTAGCCAATACCACCAAAGCAAATACAAGCATAGTGATACCTTTAATTAAAGCTACAGTCGCACGCCAATATAAACTTGCGCCTAATACGGCCAATGAAATTGCATAATTGACAGCATCTCCAAAGAAATCTAAAGCATCTGCCCATAATGCTGCTGAGTTGGCATATGCCCCACCGATTAATTCCACCACAAACATGGCAAGATTAATCACCAACGCAATCCAAAGCGCAGAACGAAATTTTGAATCTGGCTGTTGAGGTGCAGAGGGAGGACGACATTGACACGCCATATTGTGCTCCTTGAACTTTTCGCTTAAATTTAAATCAATTAAAAAGCTTAGAGCAACTCCAAGGTCAAGCAGTATGACAGGTTATCTGATTTCTCAAGTCGCTCAACTCACCCAAATGAGTCGCGATACACTACGCTTTTATGAAAAAAAAGGCTTAATTCAACCACCGTTACGGGGCGATAACGGCTATCGTTATTATTCTGAACAGAGCATCAAACGCTTAACATTTATTCAGCATTGTCGGGCTTTAGACATGTCCTTAATGGAGATTCAAACTTTACTTGATCTAGAACAGCAACCCAATGCCAATTGCAGTGCTGTGAATCAATTGATTCAGCAGCATTTAACCGAACTCGATCAGAAAATCGAAGCGCTCAATACACTACGTCAACAATTACAAAAGCTTAATCAAAGTTGCCAAGTACCCAATACCATTAACGATTGCCAAATTTTAAAAATTCTTGAGCAATAAAAAACCGAAGCATGCTTCGGTTTACTGTTACAGGATTTTTTGAAGCTTAATCGTGATTCAGCTTAACTTGAGTTTTTTGAGGTAAAGGCAATAACTCCAGTTGCCCTTGGGCATTAATTTTTGCAAACGGCATTTGTAGCTGTTGTTTATACTGATGACACCCTGCTAGCCCAAATGCAAAGGGTACCCATGCCTGCGCCTGACATGAACCAACCCGATTACCGTATTGATCATAGGTAATCACTTTGGTGGTGCATCCCACCAAAAATACACTCATGCACAGTGCTAATATTTTGCTATTTCGCATCAATTTCCCCAAGTTTTCTTGCTAGTTTAGGCATATTTCTTGTTTATTTATGCAATTGTAATTAGTTGTTATTTTTTGTAAAGATGTTTTCTATTTATTTCTATTTACCAAAAATATGTATCTAACATTATGTTATTTATTTAGTTTTATTATTTTGATTGGTTATCATTTTAAGTAAAATGAGCGTTTAAGTTGGCAAATAATTCCGAGTTTTTTACTGGGTTGAATTAAAAATTAAAAGTCTTACAATAAAACCATATATTTTATATGACTTTATAGAAATATGAATTTTCTCAGAGATAGAACAATAATAAATAGCCATTGACATAGTCTATTGGGGAAGACTGTCTAAGATGGCATAAAAAAAGGAACTTGGGTGTTAGCGTCCAAAGTTCCTATAAAAACAAGCAAATGACAATCATAAACTTGCGCATGGGTCAGTGTGTTTGGGGACACACTGACCTAGTTTTATTCTTATGTTATTGCCCAGATCGGATGATGTAATCAAATGCCGACAGTGATGCTTTAGCACCTTCACCTGTAGCAATGATGATTTGTTTGTACGGCACGGTGGTACAGTCACCTGCAGCAAAT
>Ga0172378_10004290_pt1 | contig 13385 bp, 10 predicted proteins | sample GrowelOW332metaG_FD_119755 | JGI IMG/M metagenome (GOLD analysis project Ga0172378, IMG submission 119755) | Groundwater microbial communities from an aquifer near a municipal landfill in Southern Ontario, Canada - Pumphouse #3_1 metaG | ecosystem: Environmental > Aquatic > Deep subsurface >...
ACCTGCAGCAATTACTATATGATGTTTCTCAAGTAAAGAAAGAATACTTTCTTTTTCAATGATATCAATAGGTTTGGGGCTTGCAACAACTCGCCTATATCCTCTCCCAGAATCTTCTTTCATCACATAATTTTTTTCTTTTGCAATAAAATCAGCTTCTTCTTTATTATAAAAAGATCCAATTGGTTTTGTTGGTGTTAAAAAAGCCGGATCATTTTTATCTACCAATACTTGAGTAACAAGAGTCACAATATTTCTATCAATTTTCTTTTGTTTTAAAATATTTTGTAAAGCTTTTTGAATATGAAAACCAATATAACCTTGAGACATGGCACCACATTCAGCAAAAGGCATTTGATTAGACACATCTAAAGCGGAAAATGCTGAATTAATCATTCCAACTTGAGGACCATTTCCGTGAACAATAACTATATCCTCACCTTTTTCAATTAAAGGAACAATAGCCTCTGCAACTTTTTCTAATAGTTTTTGTTGTTCTTCAGCATTATTGCCTAAAGCATTCCCTCCAAGAGAAATAACAAATCTTCCCATATTATTTCCCCATAGTTGATAAAATAACAGCTTTAATTGTGTGCATTCTATTTTCTGCCTCATCAAAAACAACACTTTGTGAAGATTCAAGCACCTCATCTGTAACTTCCATCTCTCCATTTTTTACTTCTTGATAAAAAGTTCCAAATTCAGCTGCAATCTCTTTCCCAAGCACTGTATCCATCCCATGAAATGCAGGAAGGCAATGCATAAATATGGCATCTTCTTTAGCATTTCCTATTAATTTCTTATTAATTTGATATGGATGAAGAAGTTGAATTCTCTCTTTCCATACTTCTTTTGGCTCACCCATGGAAACCCAAACATCACTATACAAAACATCGGCATCTTTTGTTGCTTCTAAAGGTTTATCCATAAACTCTATAATGGCTCCTGTTTCTTTAGCTATATCTTGACAAGTATTTATTAAATCAGGAGAAGGCCAAAGCCCTTTTGGGGCACAACCAACAAAATGCATTCCCATTTTAGCACACCCAATCATTAAAGAATTTCCCATATTATTTCTTGCATCACCTAAATATACTAATTTAATGCCTTCTAATTTTTTAAATTTTTCTTTTATAGTCAATAAATCTGCAAGAATTTGTGTAGGATGATAAGTATCAGTTAAACCATTCCATACTGGTACATTAGAATATTTACCCAATATCTCTACATCGCTTTGTAAATATCCTCTAAATTCAATTCCATCATACATTCTTCCTAAAACTCTAGCAGTGTCCTTAACAGACTCTTTTTTTCCCATTTGTGAGCCAGTTGGTCCAATATATGTAACTCCAATTCCTAAATCCATTGCAGCAACTTCAAAAGCACAACGTGTTCTTGTGGAATCTTTTTGAAAAAGAATAACAATATTCTTACCAAAAAGACTTTTATTTATCTTTCCTTTACGTTTCTCTTTTTTTAGTTTCTTTGCTAATGAAATTAGATACTTAATTTCCTTTGGCGTATAATCAAGTAAAGTTAATAAACTTCTGTTTTTTAAATTCATAAATACTCCTTTAAATATCTTCTCTTTGTAATGGCATTGCCATACATCGTGGTCCTCCACGACCACGAGATAATTCACTTGATTTAATTTCTAAAACTTCAACACCGGCATCAGTTAATAATTTATTTGTTACATAATTTCGATCATAAACTATAACTTTCCCTGGTGAAATTGCAAGTGTATTAGCTCCATCATTCCACTGTTCTCTAATGCTAGTAATAATATCTTTACCACCACAACGAATTAATGAAACTTTTCTATTTAAATGTTTTGATAACACTGTTTCTAATGATTCAACTATTTTTATAATATTGAAAGTTCCCTTTCCTGTTTTGACAATTTCAAATACAGTTAATACTTTTTCAATTTCTGGATGTATCGTAAATATACCATAATCCACTTGTGTAAAAACAGTATCCAGATGCATAAAAGCTCTAATTTTTGGAATATTAAAAGCTAAAATTGTATTAAATTCTGAATCATCACTAAAAATCTTTTCAGCAAGTTTTTCGATTCCTCTTGGATCAGTTCGACTAGAAATTCCAATAGCAATAACATTTTTATTTAATATTAGAATATCTCCACCTTCTATTGAATATTTACTTAGCCTTTCATAATATAATTTAGGCTTATCATTATAAAATCTTGGATGATACTTTAAAATATATTCAGACAATATTGTTTCTCTTTGTCTTGCATCAGTATGCATACTACTAATTGCCACACCTGTACCAACACTAGAAAATGGATCTCTTTGAAACATAATATTTGGCATTGGGTCTGTATAAAATGGATATTCATCTTCCAACATATCAATTATTGACCCTTTTTTCCCTAAAACAATTTCTTGTTTTTTTACTCCCTCAATCATTTTATATATCATTTCTTTTGGAGACAAATTCACTAAATATTGAAATAATTTAGATTTAATTGAATTAGATTTAACATTGGACTCTTCAATAAAAACATTGATAAATTCAGAAATAATTTCTGGATGTGCTTCTAATGCTTCAGATATCATATCAGTAACATATAAAACCTCTACTCCTTCTTTTCTTAACTTTTCAGCAAAAACATCATGTTCTTCCTGGGCTACTTTTAAATAAGGAATATCATCAAATAATAATTTCTCAAGCAAATCAGGAGTCAAGTTTTCTAACTCTTTTCCTGGCCTATGTAATAATATTGATTTTAGTTTTCCAATCTCAGAATTAACTTTTATCATATATTTATTTCTCCTCTACATATATTCTAGGAACTCTGTAAGATACTGATGTAAATATCTCATAACTATTAGTTTTTACAGTTGAACCAACAACTTCTACAGGAATTAACCCTCCAAAAATTGTGACAACATCTCCGATTTTGATAGATTTATCAACTTTTACAAAACAAACATCCATACAAATAGTTGCAATTATTTTGTATTTTTTATTATTTATTTCTACATACCCCTTTTTATAAGCCTTCCAAATCCCATCAGCATAACCGATTGGAAGCGTAGCAACATAGACAGGCTTATTTGGGCAATATGTTATCCCATATCCCAAACAGTCACCAGGATTTAATTTTTTTATTTGAACTATTTTAGTACATAATCTCATAACAGGTTTTAAATTTATGCCAAAAGAAACTGGTAAAGAACCATATAAGGAAATTCCTAATCTTACATGTGTTGTAAAATCATAATCATTTTCAAATTGTAAAATAGATGCTGAATTAGACATGTGTACCATTGATGGTAACTTATCTAGTTTTGATAAAACTAATTGCATAACTTCTATTTGTTTATTATAAAATTCTTTATTATCCTCAGCAGTTGCAAAATGAGTGTAAATACCACGAAGATTAATATTATCCTTTTCCATTAATAAATTAACCATTTTCACAGCTTTATTAATATCTTTAATTCCATATCTTGACATACCACTATCTATTTTAAATTGACAATTCAAATTAAAATCACACTTTAATACTAATTCATATATATCTTCATTATAAATGGTTATATCAATTCTATTGTCAGAACAAATTTTTAAATCCTTTTCAAGAGCTGGTCCTAACATAATAATTACTATATCTGAAAATATATTTCTTAAAAGTAGAGCTTCTTCTAAAAGAGAAACCCCGCAAATACGTACACCTTCCTTATATAGCCTTTCCATGACTTTTATATCCCCATGTCCATATGCATTAGCTTTAATTATCGGAATCACAATTTTATTATTAAGATAATTTTTAATACTATTATAGTTATATGCAAGATTATCTAAATTTATTTCCGCCCATGTTTGTCTATATATTTCATTCATAAACCTTCTCCACATAAGATGATGTCATTAATCCTAAAATGCCTCCATAATTTAGTTTAAATACTATTTTGTCACCAATTCCATATTTCCCACTAACTATTTCAACAATTAAGTGATCACTACTAGACCCTATTATATTTACTCCTTTAGGCGGTATTAAATACTCACAAGAAACATCTTGCTTTCCAATATTTAAAATAGCCCTTTTAATTATTCCTTTATCAACATATTTCAATTTTCTTCCAAAAGCATCTACACCAATTTCACCAAATGGTATTGTTGGTTTATTCTTTAATTCAATTATTTCAACTTCTAAAGTAAAAATATCATCATGCATTCCTTCAATATTTCTTCCAAATGCTGTTTCTCTACCTAATACAAACCCCTCACCAATTCTTAATTGATTAATAAAATCAGGAATTTTTCCATCTAATAAATAGATTGAGGAAGAATTACCCCCACTAATAACTTCTAACTTAATTTTATACATTTTTTCTATATTATTTTTTATTTCATTTAGTAATTCATAAGTTTGTTTTGTTGGAATAACAGCTCCATAACATGTTAAATTTGTTCCAATTCCTAACAATTTAATATTTTTTAAATTACGTATTTCATTAATTATATTATAATCAAAATCATTAAAATATATCCCCTCACGCAAATCACCTAAATCAATCATTAATATAATTTTGTGAATAACATTTTTTCTTTTTGCAACATCATTAAGTTCTCTAATAACTGCAATTTCAGAATTCAATGAAATATCTGCATATTCTATTACATCTGAAACTTCAGATATAGCAGGTATACGTAGCAACATTTTAGATTTGTTTGTTTTAATCTTTTTTAAATTTAAAATTCTTGAATCTGCAATGCCAGCAATGTCACAATTATTAAGAATATCAATTAATGGTTTCTCGGCACAAAATACTTTTGAAACAGCAAAGACATTAATGTTACTTTCATGTAATTTATCTGTCAAAAATTCAACATTTTTTTTAAACTTATCTAAATTAATGTGTATCTTTGCGCTCATTTATTTCTCCTTTATCAAAGAGTTAAACAATAACTCTTTAGCCTTCTTCGGATATTTATGTGAAAGAACACCACAAGATGATAAAATATAATCTTTATCTACATATATTTTTACATCTTGACTAAATATTAATTTTGTATTGTTTTTATTAATATATTCTTGGATTATTAATTCAGGATTTTCTATAGACCTTAAAGCTCCACCAGTTAAAAAAATTGTCTTAATTTGGCTAACATCTCTTCCTTCTGGAATTACTTTATAGCCATTTGTAGTGAAAACTCTTTTTAAATCTCCAATATGTCTATCAAGAGCTAGAAAAACACATTGTTTAACTAAAAAATCAATTACATTTTTACCATTTATTGTTTTTGGAATAAATGGTTCTTTTTTTATAATATCAATTAATTCTTGATAACATAAATTCAATTTAGAAGTAATCAAATCTTTATTAACCAAACTTAAAACATTTTCTCGATTAATAAAAACTCCTAAATCTCCTTCAACAGTTCTTTTAAATCTAGGTTCTCCTTCACTATATTTAATATATTCAGGTTTAGGATCACAAACTGAATGTATATCGGTAGTAGCTCCGCCAACATCAATGCTCATAACACCTTTTAATTCCTCATCAAAAATTATTGTGGCATCCATTACCGCTCCTGGTGTAGGAATAATTGTTCCATTTATCATTTTAAAAATATTTTTCATACCCTTAGCATAAATAATATTTTTTTCAAATACATTGTAAATAGCTTCTCTTAAAGGAAGTATATTCATAAAGTCTACACGTGGATATACATTATCAACAATAGTAACTTTATTTTGATACAATTTTCTAATTTTATCATGATTTGCAATATTACCCGCATAAATAATTGGTATATTTAAAGGAATTACTTTTTCTAAATTAGAAAAGGAAACTTTTTTTTCACCATAATCAGTACCTCCAGCAATAACAATAATATTGGGATTAATTGACTTAATTTTTAATATATCTTCGTCTTCCAATAAATTTGCTGTAATTAAATGAACATTAGCACCAGCATTTAAAGCTGCTTCCTTTGCAGCTTTTGCTGTCATTTCATAAACTAAACCATGACAAGTAATTTTTAAACCACCTGCAGCACTTGATGAAGAAAAAAATTCATCATATATTAAATCTGTAACATTTAAATTTCTTTTTAAATCTTCAATCGCTTCATTTAATCCTATGGTAACATCACTCTCAACAGTTGTTCTATACATACCTCTACCAATATATTGTGCAGAACTATTGTGAAGATTAAAAGCAAGCACTTTTGTTGTAGTACTACCAATTTCTGCTACTAAACAATCAACTTTCATGAATTTGCTTATGCCGTTTTACTATAAAACTAGCAACATCCTTTCCTTTAGTTCCTCTAGCGAAGCCTTGGTCAATTCCTTGTTTTCTTGCTAATGCTGGTGTAATTTGAGTTCCCCCAGCAATCAACAACAGTTTATCCCTAACACCTTTTTCTATTGCATAATCATTTAATTTTTTCATATTTTTATAATGTATATCATCATGAGAAATAATTAATGATATTAAAACACAATCTGCATCTACTTCAATCGCAGCATCAATAAACTTTTCTATGCTTACACTAGTTCCTAAATATGTATAATCAAATCCGTATTTTTCAATTCCTCCATGTTTAATATCTAAAATTTCTCTCATTCCAACACTGTGCTCATCATTACCACCTGTACCAGCAACAACTTTAAGTTTGTGTTTTTTTACATAATTTGTGATTTCATCATCATCAAGCAATTTTTCTTTTTTAGGAATAACAATTTTAGAAGTGTCAATGTCAAAATTTAATACTCCTTTAACCTGAACTCTTGTTCCCTCACTTGGATGCAAAACTTCAACATGTATTATCTCTGGTTGTAATAGCCCCATATTTTTTGCAACTAATAAAGCACTAGCCTCAGCAATATCACTTGAAACAGGAAAAACTAAATCAAAAGTTATGACGCCATCACCCAACCACTGAACTTCTGGCTTAATTAAACTACTAGATCTATATTTCTCGTTATCATCTAACCTGTTATTAACATTATCCTCTTCGTCTAATTCATCAATATACTGAATTAAATCTGGATCTTCAAAAGTACATTTATCAATTAATTTAGCTGGATCATTAATATATTCAACATTATATTGTTCAACATTATTATAGCCATAATGTGCAGTTACTGGTGCTAAATAGTCACTTGCTCTTTTAATTATTGTATTGTTTCCAATTCCACCTTCACTTTTTCGAATAATTCCATCTCCTGATCTCTCAGGATAATACCCACTATCAACAAACATTCCTTCTTCAACAGCTTTAAAATAACCCCCCATTTCTAAAATTTCTTCTAACATTAAAACTGCTCTTTCTTGTATTTCTCTTACTTTATTTGGTAAATATCCTTCTTTTTTAAACTCAATCATGCTCATTAAATCATCTAAACCAGCCATTGCTTGTTTAGCAGTATCTAATGCTTCAATATTATACATATGCCAAGGAACATTTCTCCCCTCATCAGGAGTAATTGTAGATTGAATATCAGCTGAAGTCATTCTTGAAATTAAAAGATTTAAAACATGAGTAACAGTAGCCTCTCTTGTGGAAGAAGATATGTACTTAGTATTCATTTGTGCTCTCATTCTATATTTATCAAAAAATTCTCTTAAAGCAATAGCATAAGGCAAATTAAGTTTTAAATCTGGACTTGGCGATGCAGCTGGTGGAACAGTAGACAAACATATTAAATCAGGTGAAATACCAATTCGTTCGCTCATTCTACTATTTATTGCATGTTGAACCAAAAGTTCTGGCATAACTTTCCAAGCATCCCTTGCAGTAGCATTAGCATTATGTGCTCCATCAATCTGTGCCATATTTCCATACGCCATGATTTTTTTACTTTCTGCTGCATCAACATAACTCCTCAACATATTTACATTACGATATAAAACATTATACTGAGGGTCTTGATGCGCCCCATTTACGCCTTCTTCAACAAACATTACAGCAATTTCTGGACCAGCAACTCCAGATACATATGAATGATAATTAATTGGTCTTCCAACCTCATCTTCAATAATATCCAATGCCTTCCTTTGTGCTCTAACTTGCTTTCTGGTAATTGGAATACCTCCAACCCCTTGTGGTGTTCCCTCTAACAAACCATCAATATGAGATTGACCAGCAGTTCTAATAACCATAATATGATCGGCTCCATGGTAAGCAGCCATTCTCATACGTCTAATATCATCTTCAAAACGCCCTGATGCAATTTCTGATGTAATTACAGCATCAGGTTGAGGATCAATATTATTTAAATATCTTGCTCCAGGAAGTGGTACAAAATTTGTTAAACCCTGACTAACTTGTTCATATCTAAATTCACCCATTTGTATTGGTTTTATATCTCGCCAAGTCCACCCTCTTCTTCTAGGACGATATTTATTTAAATCCATTAAAATATTTCTAATATCTAACTTCTCATTTGGTTTCACTTGAACACCTCCAATAGATATAAAATAGCATCACTTTCTAGAATAGCTAATCCCGCTTCTCTAATACTCATATTTTTATCTTTTGAATATCTGTAGACTAAATGCCCAGCTCCATGTTCCAATAAACTATGCTCATATATTTTATCTGTAATACCTTTTGCTTCAAGACTAGAAAACCCCATTCTCATTAAAACACTTCTTTCAATTGCTGGAGAAGTATATTCATATGATAAATCTAAAAGAGGGTCCAATATTTTATCTGTAAGTTCAAAAAAATATTCTTTCAATTCACTTTTACTTAACTTGCTTAAATGTTTTCTTCTTTCTAAATAATCATCACTTCTATTCTTCATTTAATTCCTCCATAATATTTTTCACTAATTGTTCACTACACTTTAATTCTTCAGATAAATATTTATAATCTGTATTTAATAAATCCATCCCTTTATAATGTTTTAAATAAGATTTTTTTAAATCATTTAGTGATATTTCTTTAATTTTCAAATACTGTCCACTTGTTGGAAAAATAATGTTTTTTCCCGGAATTTCTTCAAGTGGATTCCCAACCTTTACTTCTATACCACGATCGATAGCAAATGAAATTTGAGCATTTAAATGTTTCCCTGCTCCTGTATATTCTGTTTCTTGTACAACAATTATTTCGTCTTCTTTCATTTCTTGAGCTAAATGGAAAGCTGCAGCCAAACTAGTATTCCCAGCTGGTCCTCTCTCCATACCCTCAAGCAATGCTAGTGCTTCAGTAATAAAGAAAACACTCCCTTGATTAACAAGAACGTATTTGTCCATATATCTTAATGGTCTTGCTGCACTTCTTGGAACATCACTGCGATCTGGAAATGTAGAAAAGGGAATACCAAAGCCAGTATGTCCAGTTGTAAATGATTTTTTATTAAAATCATTATCACTTGCCATATGAAGCCCTGTAAGATCAACACTTGAGGCAATAACTTTAGTATCAAATGCTTCAGCTTTTATTAATCCTCTTGCTGTTCCAGTTAAATTTCCACCACCTGCATTTGTACATATAACCGCTTCTGGAAATTTCCCATACTTAGATTTAACTTCTGATGCTATCTCATAACCTAATGTTTCAATACCCATTATGCAATAAGGGGAATATAAAGAAGCATTAAAAAACCCCGTTTCTTCTAATAAAACTAAAAATTGATAAAATAATTCTGGACCAACTGAAAGTTGCATTACTTCTGCACCATAAGCTTCACATGCTCTTGCTTTTTCGGTAATCTCAGGTTGTTCAATTTCTTTAGAATCAAAACACTCTTGAACAATAATACACTTTAATCCTGCCCTAGCTGCAAGTGCCGCAACTGCTGCTCCATAATTTCCACTTGTTGCTGCAATTACCCCCTTATATCCCAATTTTTTAGCTTGATGAATACTCATAGCTGCTCGTCTTGCTTTAAATGAACCACTCAAATTAGCAGCCTCATCTTTCAAAAATATTCTTGCTCCATAACCTTTTTTAGAAAACTTTCTGGCATATTCAGTAATTCTCTTTAATTCTATTAAAGGAGTGTTGCCTATATTGTTTTCAATCTGGATTTTTTTTACATCATCTAATGTATACCCAGAATAATTCATCATATATTCATAATCAAAAGCAATTCCTTCTTTTTCAAATTTAGTATAATCTAAATTCAAAGCATTTTTCATAATTTCAGATTTTCTATCCATTACATCTTTATATGATTTTTTCATAAGCTATTCTCATTTTCTCTTAAAATAATATCTTTAACTTCATCAAGCACTTCCACATAATGACCATAATCATGTTTGAAATAAGGTTCAACATCAATCAAATAGCCTTCATCAATTCTGTTTGTTTGTGTAACTATTTTTACATAATCACCTAGATTACTCTTTGTAACTAACCTTCCCTTTAACTTCATTTTTAATGGAACACGTTTAGTATCATCAGGTAAATTTCCAGTTCTTTCAACACTTTTTAAAACAACTCTTTCAATTTGAACAACAGTGTTTTCTTTAATCATTTTTTTACCTCCAATTATATTTATAGAATACCATTTTTTTATTATTTTGTATAGCATTTACAAACCACCTAAAAGAGGAAATCCTAATGATTTCCTCTTTATTTTATTCAATCATATCCCTCATATCTCCCATAATAGCTCTTGGAACTGGTAAGTCAATCATAGTTTTTAAACCTGCTCTTGCATTAATTACATGTGGAATCATATTTACACACATTGCAATTGTACCTATGCCGCCATTAATCTCAGGCTTAATACTCATGTTGATATTGGGAGTACCTATAATATTTATATAGTCTCCCGTTTCTATCCCAACCATTTCTGGTTCTATTTGTTGTGGATGAATCATATTTATATATTGTTTTCCGTTAACAAAACCTTGACCAGTCATATTTATACCTGCTAAATATCCAGGTTTTGCCTCTCCGTATAAACTTTTACGTTCAATATCTGTAATAATTGGACTCATTTGTTGTTTAAAATCATCAAGTTTTACCCCAAGAGCCGCAGCAATCATATTAACACTTTCTAAAAACCCAACATGCCCCGCTAGTTCATTATTAGAAACTCTATTTTTGTACTCTTCTAAAGAAATTCCAACACCCTGCTCAACCATAACAGTTGGCCCAAAAGGACTTAAAGAATTAACCCTTTTAGCTTCAATATGGTTTACATCTGTCATTGTTCCGGTTAATGCAACTACTAAATAATCCATAATAAACCCAGGATTAATACCTGTACCCAATACAGTTACTCCATTTTTTTTAGCAACCTTATCAATTTCTTCAGAAAGCTCTTTTTCACTTGCCCAAGAATAAGCCATTTGTTCTGCAGTACTAATACAATTCATTTTTTTACTTAAAATTTTTAAAATTTTAGGATAAGCTCCCTTAACAAAACTATCAGTACAAAGCATAACAATATCCGCCTCATGCTTTAAAACATTATCAATATCTTCTTCAATTAAAACGTTAGAATTTCTACTACAATTTATAATTTCTGATAATTTTTTATTTTTCAAAGCTGGATTGACATCACAAATTCCAACAATTTCTACCCCTTTTTTACTTAACAATGTCTCAGCAATACCTCTTCCCATAGCACCAAAACCCCAAATAATTACTTTGATATTATTCATAAAAACTCCTTTACTTATTTAACTTTATGACTTCAATTTGCTTTCCAATTGTTAAAACCCCTACTGAACCATTTAGCCCACCATTCATTAACCATGTCCCACTCGTAACATTTGTTTCATAAGTATGTGGAGCCCACAAAATTTGATCAGGTTCTAAAGAAATTTTGTCATTATTTGTTGTTGTATTAGTTCCACTATTAGATACTATTTGTGAAACTATATAACTACCATCACTATTTTTACTAAAAATCACTTTAAAATATCCATAATTACCAGAATTATTTCTTCCATATGTATTGCTTGGATCAAAATTTAAAATTGCATCAGAAATATTTTCATACAATGCTCCACTACCACTATAAGCTGTAGGAACACCTTTGATTAATCCTTGATTATATGTTGCTGTAGTATCAGATGAAGAACCATAAGGTCTTAACTCAGCAATTCCTAACTCATTCATAATACAAGTGCCAATTACAGGAATATATGCTTTTTCACCAATAATATAAACCTTTTTATCAACTTTAATAACTACATTTCCAAATCCGATGGTTTTAGCCTGTTCTTCATAAGTACCTCCGCCATTTGCGGTACTTCCCTCAAAAGCAGTTGCTTTAAGACCAGTAGCATAAATAACAGTTTCATCATCTCTTGCAACACCAAAATTGATAAGTAGGTCATGAGTTAAACTATTATATGAAAGTCTAATTATAATTGGATTATATTCATAACTAATTTTTAAATACTCTCCAGTTTCTAAATTAAAATAACTACTGTCTTGATCTTCACCATATGAATAAGTCAATCCTTCATAACTAGGCAACACAAAATCATTAATGATTTGATTAGGAATTTGTATAACAGCATCACTAATTACCTTTAAATCAGGATTATTAACTACATTCCATCTCATTATAATATTATTATATAAATCTTCTAATACAATCAAATTCATTAATTCATTTGTTAATCCTTCATATAAAGAAATCAAATAATTAATATCTCCTTCATCAGCCACAGTAAGATCTCTATCAAGAAATCTAACATATGTATCAAAAATTAAAGCTTGTGTTTCCATAACTGTTAATTCCTTAACACTTTGCTTTTGAGAATTTATTGGATTAGGATCTTTAATTTGAAAATCCCTTTTACAATCATTTGTATCAATAAAATATTTTCTGCCAATTGCACTCGCCTCATTATCAAAAGTAATAGGATTCCCAATAATAACTTCATTATTAGTAACTAATAAATCTATTACAATATCTTGCTTTTCACTGATATCTTTTAATTCATCAGCTAAAACTAAAACTAAATTAAATGAAATATCTAAATCAACAACAGCATCAGCAAGTGGTGGATATTCATCACTTACATTAATTGATGTTTGAATTAAGAAATAACTATTTGCTTTAATAAGCATATCATCACTAAATTTATACCAATCTTTATTTTCAACTAATCCATCAAGTGAAAAATTAGTTGTATTATTATATGCTATTAAATATTTATCTTTTAAACTAAAATCACTATTAGTTGTATTATACAACACTATATAACTATTATTTATTTTATACGCGCTATTATCTGGAAGAACTTCATAAATTAATATAGGGGTATCAACCCTATCTTTTTCCATTAATAAAATCTCATAAGATTGCAATAATGGATAACTAATAATTAACTCTTTTACAACTTTAGAATAAGATTGATAATCACTAATCAAAGGATCAATTATATTATAACTAATATCATCAATTGCCCAAA
>Ga0172378_10004291_pt1 | contig 13385 bp, 13 predicted proteins | sample GrowelOW332metaG_FD_119755 | JGI IMG/M metagenome (GOLD analysis project Ga0172378, IMG submission 119755) | Groundwater microbial communities from an aquifer near a municipal landfill in Southern Ontario, Canada - Pumphouse #3_1 metaG | ecosystem: Environmental > Aquatic > Deep subsurface >...
AAGCCGGTCAATAGGGTGGATGAATAATTGATTCTTTTGCGCTCTTTTTGACAAACCCGGTTTGGTATTGACTCACCGTTGGTGCTTCTGCTACCTGTGGGGTGAGGTGGTTGCAAGATGATGAAAAAACGATTGATGGTGATCGTCATGGTGGTGGCGATCTGTGCTGGTCTGTACGCCCAAGGGATGATTGAGACGACAGACAAGATTCCGTTGAAGGTGTTGATCCTTCCAAAGTTCGAAGTAGGCGAGATGACCGGGGATTTTCCTGGAGAAGCGCAGTACTACTATGACGCCTATGAGAAGGGCGGAGAAGCCTACGATATTGTGGGTGGCTTTGATGGCAACAAACTGTATGTGAAGGACGGCGTCGGTCTGTACGTCACCGGAATGGGAAAGGCCAACACGGCCGTCTCCCTGCAGGCCGTGCTCTCCGACCCCCGGTTTGATTTCTCCGATTGCTATGTGATGAGTACCGGTTGCGCCGGTTCCGCTGTTGGGTATGGCGTGATGGGCGATGTGTTTGTCATCACTGCGGCGGTGGACTATGACCTTGGCCACCATGCAGACATCCGTGATCTTCCTGAAGGGTATGAGACGACGTGGTTCCATGATTCCGGCTACGACAGTTCTTCCTACAAAATCCTTAACCAGGATTTGATGGCCAAGGTGTACGATCTGGTCAAGGACGTGAAGATTGAGACGACGCCAAGGACGAGGAATTTTATGTCCGCGGCTTTCGATGGGGCTGAGTGGGCGGTGCGCGATCCCAAAGTGCTTCGGGGAACGACGGCCAGTGGTGACAACTACTGGAAAGGGGAGTACGACCATGCCAATGCCGTGCTGATGACCCAGACGTACGGCTGCCCCGATCCCTTCGCCTTGACGGAGATGGAGGATGTCGCACTTGGTGTGGTTCTTGACCGGTACGGTATGCTGGACCGCTATTTCATCATCCGGGACTCCGTCAACATGGACGTGTTCATGAATGGGGCTTCGGCTGCGAGCCTGTGGGATCCTTCCTACACTTCAACGTTGTCGGATGAAGGCAATGTGGAATCCGCCGATATCTTCAAGACGGCCATGGAAAACAACTACAAGGTCGGGGCGGTGGTCATTGATGCTATTCTTGCGGGAACTCTGTAATAAAATATAAAACACGCAATAGTATTAGAAGTGTAATTACATAAAAGAGATATGTTATCCGAAGGCACTATCATCGTTTCCATACAGATGGTGCCTTTCTTGTATGGAAGTGGTGATACCATTTGTACAAACTTTGATGATTCTTGAGATTTCGGTCATTTTCTCTCCCCACAAACCTTGTGGGTTGGGTACAGTGGAATTACTATCGAGAAAGGAAGGAGAGAGGCAGTATGAAAAAGTGGTTCGTAGTGACTTTTTTAGTTGTGGGGATCCTGTCTTCCGCGTTTGCCGCGGGAAATAAGGAAGTTGCGTCATCTTCCGGTGCGAAGACGGCGGCGACGGCGAAGATCGTGCTTCTGTTACCTGGACAGATCAACGATCAGGGATGGAACGCTTCCAACTATGCGGGCGTTGTGGCGTGCAACGAGCAGTTGGGAACCAACATGGAGTACATTGAGGCGGTTCCTGAGGCGGATTTCGAATCCACCATGCGGGAGTTTGCCCAGCGCGGGTATGACATCATCATGGCGGCCGGTTCGCAGTTTGATGAAGCGGCAAAGACGGTCGCGGCCAGTTACCCCAACACGTTGTTCATGATGGTCAATGGATCCAACAGTGACGCGGACAACCTCTGCCCGTTGTTTCCCAAGGAATACGAGGCGTCATATCTGGCTGCTGTCATCGGTGGTTATCTGACCAAGACTGGCAAGTTCGGGTTGATCGGCGGAGACCCCAACCAGGCGATGCAGGACCTGATGGCCGTCTATGGGAAGACCGCAGTGAAGATCGCCAAGGAACGGGGCATTGCTGATGCGTCATACAACCTGAAGTATGCCAACAGCTGGAGTGATGTCGCATTGGGCAAGCAGATGTCCGAAGCGATGATTGAGGATGGCGCCGACGTGATGTTCTCCTACGCCAACGAGCTGAGCCTCGGAGTGATCAACGGAGCCATCGAGAAGGGCGTCAAAGTTGTCGGATATTCTGCAGACCAGACGGTCATCGACCCAAAGACGGTGGTCGCGTCCATCAACTTCGATTACTCCAAAGTGTATGTCTGGGCCATCAGCGAATGGCTGAAGGGTGACCTGAAGGGCCACCAGCGGGTGGAAGTCGGAGTTCCTGAAGGCATCTACTTCCCGGTCTATACGGAAAACACCCCTGCGGAAGCCAAAGCTGCATGCGATCAGGCGGTCGCCGACCTGAAAGCCGGAACGGTTGACCTGAAGGCGTTGTTCTGAGAATATTTCCAAGGAGCCGGAGCTTCCGGCTCCTTAGTGTATAGGGAAGGATGATGGCTGTTGCGGTTGAAATCCAGCATGTGACCAAGTGCTTTTCCAAGGTGATCGCCAACAAGGATGTCTCCCTCACCGTCAATGATGGGGAAGTGCTGGCTTTGCTTGGCGAAAACGGTGCGGGGAAAAGCACCATCATGAAGATTTTGTACGGCCTGTACGACAAGGATGAAGGCCGGATGCTGGTGCATGGCAGGGAAGTGCGCATCAAATCCCCCAGAGACGCCATGGCATTGGGAATCGCCATGATCCAACAGCATTTTTCGCTGGTTCCCACCCATACTGCGACAGAAAACATCATTCTTGGTCACGTACACGGATATCTGCCATTGAAGAAGTGTAGCCAACAGGTTCAGGTAATTGCCCAGGAATATGAGGTTGATGTTCCGTTGGATGTGCCGGTTGGCAAACTGTCCGTTGGGCAACAGCAAAAGATTGAGATTCTCAAGGCTCTGTACATCAATGCCCGCATTCTGATCATGGATGAACCGACCGCCGTACTGACTCCGCAGGAGTCGGAGACGTTAATGCGGTTCATCCGTTCCTATGTGGCAAAGGGGAATTCCGCCATCTTCATCACCCATAAGATGCGGGAAGTGATGGAAGTTGCAGATCGGATTACGGTGATGCGTTCTGGTATGGTGGTGGATACGGTTCGCCGGAGTAATACGGATGAGCATTCCCTGGCCCGTATGATGATCGGTCGGGACATCCAGACCCAAGCGGCACCACAACAGAAAACGGGGGTTGCAGCACCAGTGGTGCTTTCGGTGGAACATCTCTCCCTCATCGGTCCTAAAAAAGAACGGTTGCTTACCGATGTTTCATTCCAGATTCACCAAGGAGAGGTGTTTGGCATCGCAGGGGTAAGTGGAAACGGCCAGGACGCATTGTGCGATGTGATCTCCGGTCGTCTCTATCCTTCTTCCGGCTTGATTCGGTTTGAGGGGAAAGACATCAGCAGGGATTCTGTCCGCAGCCGCAATGAGCGGGGCATCGGGTACGTCCCTCTTGACCGTTACCGTGACGGGATGGTGATGGAAATGTCGTTGGCGGAAAACCTGCTGCTCAAGGGATGGCGTTCGGACAAATGGATTTCCCATGGATTCGTCCGGAATAATGTGGTAAACGCAGATACCCAACGGATGATTACCCAGTATCACGTCAAGGCCACAGGGCCGGATGATACCGCGAAGAGCCTTTCCGGCGGCAACCAGCAAAAAGTGGTGCTTGCCCGCGAGGTGGCGGTGGGGACACACCTTTTGATCTGCAACCAGCCTTCCCGCGGGTTGGATATGGGAGCTGTGGAACATATCCATCAGGTGATTTTCCAGGCGAAGCAGGAGGGGAAAGCGGTCTTGTTGATCTCCACCGAACTCTCCGAACTGTTTGAGATGGCTGATCAAATCGCCGTCATGTATCAAGGGGAGATGGTTGATATCTTCCCAAATGGAGCGCGGAGCATTGAAGAGATTGGACTGATGATGGCCGGCGCCAAGGAGAAGAACCATGGGTGAGAAACTGGAAGGCATCCTGTTCAATCTGGCCGCAGTGGTCATTGGACTTGTCATCAGCGCCAGCCTTCTGTTGTTCCTGGGCCTCAACCCTCTTGGCGTCATTGGAAAGGCGTTCGCCAAAATCGTAGGGGATGGCTACAACCTGGGGGAGATTCTGGTCAAGGCGACGCCTCTGGTGTTCACGTCGTTGGCGTTTGCGTTCACGTTCCAGGCGAATTTGTTCAACATTGGTGCGCAGGGACAGTTTTCCATGGGAGCGATCGTCGCGGTGGCGTTGTCTCTCTCCCTTGGTGGAAAGATTCCCCAGCCATTGCTCCTGGTACTGGTGGCCGTCGCATCGTTTGCCGCCGGTGGCGCCGTCGGTGCGTTGATCGGTTTGGTCAAAGCGAAATTCAATGCCAACGAGTTCCTTGTCAGCATGATGTCCACCTACGTCGTCGCAGCGTTGATGGATTACCTCCTTCGCACCAGCCTGCAGGAAACCAAGGCGGAATACATGCAGAGTGACGCCATTCTTCCTCAGGCGTATCTTCCCACTTTGATCCCCGGGACCCGAGTTACGTGGGGGATCGTCATCGCCGTGCTGACGGCAATCGCTATCTCCGTGTTGCTGTACAAGACTTCCCTTGGATTCCGTATTCGTGCCGTTGGGTTCAACTGCGACGCAGCGGAATTGGGAGGCATCCCATCTGGACGGATGTACGTCATCTCGTTCCTGATTGCCGGCGGATTGGCTGGTATGTCGGGTTTAACGGAGATCAACGGGGTGCAGCACATGTTGCTCCGAAATTTCAACGCTTCCATCGGATCGTACGGCATCGGCATCGCCGTCCTAGCCAATGGAAACCCGATCGGTTGCATTTTCGCCTCTCTGTTGTTCGGATTCCTCAACGTAATGGGCACCACGATGGGACGCCTGCCAGGCGTCACCATTCCGGCGTCCATCATCGAGTTGATCGAAGGTGTCGTGATGACCTGTGTGATCATCTTTGCCGCATTGCGGTACCAATTCCAGCTTTGGTCCCAAAAACGACGGATACGCAGGGAGGTGGTGTGAGATGGTGAACCTGCTTGCCCGTGCCATTATGGTAAGTACGCCGTTGCTGTTGGGTTCCCTTGCCGAGGTGTTCGCCGAACGGACCGGGGTGATGGTCTGTGCCATTGAAGGGATTTTCCTGCTCGGCGCTTGGGGTGGATTTGTCGGAACCTATATCTGGGGAACGACGTTTGCAGGGATCGCCCTTGCTCTTTGTTGCGGCGCTGCAATGGCGGCGCTCTATGCGTTTGTCACAGTGACGCTTAAGCAACAGCAGGTGGTCACCGGGACGGCGATGAACATCTTGGCGGTTGGCTTCTGTTCGTTTTTCCAACGGGTGCTGTTCGGAGTACCGACGACACCGCTGCAGATCAAGGCGCTTTCCAAACTACGCATCCCCTTGTTGTCCGATATTCCCGTTGTGGGTCCGATCCTGTTCAACCAGACGGCATTGACCTATGTGGCGTACCTGTTGGTGCCGGTTGCCTGGTTTGTGTTGTACCGTACGTCCCTGGGGCTTACCATCCGTTCCTGCGGAGAAAACCCCGAGGCGGTGGATGTCGCAGGTATCAATGTCAACCGGGTGCGGTTTCTGACCGTTCTCGCCGCCGGGGCTGTCGGTGGGCTTGCCGGTTCGTTCTATACGGTAGGATACTTGGGGATGTTCACCACCAGCATCATCGGGGGACGCGGGTGGATCGCCTTTGCCATCTGCTTCTTGGGAAACTGGAGCCCCATCGGGGCGTTGCTGGGTACGTTGACGTTCGGTGTGGCCGATTCCATCTCCATCTACATCCAGGCAGTGGGGGAGAACACCCTGTTTCCTCGTGAGTTGATCATTGCGCTTCCTTACATCCTTACCATTGCGCTGACCATTTTCCGCCATACATTCAACGTTCCGGCGAAACTGGGGGTTCCCTACCGAAAGGAAGACTGAATTATTGGCATTAGAAAAAGAGAGGTGAAGTTTTGTACTTTTGCCTATTGACAAATTTCCAGAATATTACATAAAGAGCTATATAATTATAAATAGATTAATTATAATCTCTTTTTTGACTCAATCGGCCAGCGGAATGTCTCGAGCTCTCGATTCACAGAGATTGAACATCGCTTGTATATCCCGGAGTAAGGTGCGGGAATCCAACATTTCTCCTCTCTTTTCCCCCTACAAAAGTTTTTTGAGGTTTTTTTGTTTTTTAGTGACCCAAAATTTTTGCTGGCCATCATGTCGCTATGTGTTCAGAAGGTGCGTATGCGTTATTTTCGGATAACGCGCAAACAGAAGATGGTGTCAGAGCGGGGACTGGCGAAAAAACGGGAGGAGCAGAAAGACTTTCTTTCCGTGTTGTCCATCATATGGGCGGAAACTCCGAAATCGGTTCGTCCGGTGAGCGCTGTCACCGAACTGGGGAAAGTGCAGGTGACGCGGGTCGCAGTCCAGCGGGGCAGAGGAACGCCAGCCTGGCTGAAACAGGAGTTATCGAGCATCACCATGAAGTGGAGGTTGAAGCGGAATGCATTCTGATGAGTGAGATCACCGTAAGCACGTACAGCTTCTGGGTGCAGAAATCAGAGAAAGCGGGATTTCTGGACAGTGCCGAAGACCTTCTCAAACCTTTCGGACTAGCTCCTTTCGCCATCACGTCGCTGAAGGAGCGGATCAGCCCGAAGATGCGGGACGCCAAAGCGTTGGTGGATGTACCGGTTCTCATCCGGGAAGAGAAGTGCTTCTTCTCCCGTGGCAGGGCGCGGCAACCTTGCATGCACCCGGTCCAGTACCTGGTGATGGCCGATGAAATGCCACTGTGCCGGAAGATTGAGAATGTACTGGTGGGAAGCCTGGCTTCCGTCAACCGGATGGAAACCACCGCACCCTGCTGGTGGATGAAGTGTCCGGCATGGGAGTGACCTCGATGTTTTCCAATCTTGACGAAGACGGTTTGTACCAACTGTACCGGCGTTCCAAGGGTTCGACGATCGTCCTTGAGATGAAGCCGGCGGATGAAAACCTCGGCGATCGAGGATACCGATGTGCTGGAGACGTTGAAACATGTCCTTATGCTACACGGGTACACGTTGTCCATCATGGAACTGAAAAGAGGGGATGAGAGAAGGCGCTTCTCGCCATTTAGGACGCGTTTCCGGATATCCGCTTCGTGGTCATCCGCCAGAAGGACATCACGGCAAGGGATGTCCTGGCGTATGTGTTGCAGCAGGCGAAGGAAGCCCGTATCCCGACCGTTGAGGGATTGCAGGAACCGGTGGGTAGCCGTACGTTCACTTCGCACGATGAACTGGATACGCTGTATGAGTATTGGTATGACCAGTTGTTCTGCAAAGAGGAGTTTCCACAATACCTAGATCTTCCCACTCCCGAGGAGGAAAACAAAACGGTGAAACCCACCGCACGAGAGTTGCTTTCCTCGTTGATCGGCCTCTCTTCGGTGAAGCAACTGGGGGATACGATCATCGATACCAACAAGGCGCAGCATGCCTATGCTTCCTTCGGTGTAAAAAGCCCACACCGTCACGGCACATGGTGTTTACCGGAAACCACGGAACGGCAAGGCTCACCGTGGTCCGGTTGTTCGCCCAGATCAGGAAGGAGAAAGGGTGGGTAAGCGGAAACTTAGTGGAAGTAGGGCGGAGCGGGGTGGTCGGTCGCTTTGTGGAAGGGCTTGCTCTCCATGTGCGCAATCTGTTCACCAAAACCCAAGGAGGTGTGCTGTTCATCGATGAGGCGAACGCGTTGCTGGATGGATCCAAAGGGTTGTACGGGGATGAGACCATCAACACGATCGTCGAGGAGATGGAGAACTACCGGGAGGATGTTATCGTCATCTTCGCCGGCTATCCTGAGTCCATGGAAGATTTTCTGGCGGCTAACCCCGGCCTATCCAGTAGGATCGCCTCTTCCATGCCCCGTTTCCCGATTTATCCGTCGATGAACTGATGGACATCCTCCGCTTGATGGCTACCCGGGATATCATGGCTATCGCTCCGGATGCCGAGAGGACCATCACCGATATGTTTGCATCCGTACGGACCAAGCCGGATTTCGGCAACGACCGGTTTGTGCGGACGCTGTATGAGCAGGCAAGGATGCACCAGGCGGGACGCCTGATGCATCTGGGGGGGAGAGCCGGACAAGGAAGCGGAGATCACCCTTCTCAAGGAGGCTTTTCCTGCCATATCTTCCCCATGCGGTGAAAAAGCGAACCATCGGGTTCACCGCCTGAGGGAAAAATGAAAAAGACCAATCTGCCCCATGTTTGGCAATGAATTTGGATAAGCTTCCAATACCCTACAGAGAGTTTTGAAACAGACAGTTCTGGGATGGTTGTTGTGGTAATTCCCATTCAGGTTCTGCCTGTTCCAAAGGATTACTAAGCGAGAAAAGATACAAACAGCAAAGGGAATCGCCATGTAAGGTTGAGCTGACACATGACGCAGAAGAAGCTTTCACTATTATCTCATGACATTCATTGCTGAAAAGTTTTGCTTTCCCTTGTGTATCTTTGAAGCATCGGATAGGATTGATATATCCCTTTGAATAAGGATGAATTATATGGATTGCATGCGGAAACAAGATGATTATCAAGAGTTCATACAGTTTTGCGATAACGTAGCAGCCAATCCTGAGTTAGCTGCAGAAATTATCAGGAAAACCGGGGTGTACACGAAAAAAGGACGATTATCAAAGCCTTATCATAACAGTCTATGTATCAAAGAAGAAACGAACTAGTTTTTGGTTTTCATGGTTGTGATAAAGAAGTATGTGATAAAATCATACAGAGCAATCAAGTGCAACTTCGTCCAAGTGTAAATGAGTATGACTGGCTTGGACATGGTATGTATTTTTGGGAGTATAATGAACAACGAGCTCTTGAATGGGCTCGGAATGCAAAAGCTCATCCCAATAACAAAGAACAAAAGATTCATGAACCTGCAGTACTTGGTGCGGTGATTTGTCTTGGTGAATGTCTTGATTTCTTGGAATCAAGTAATTTGATGCTTCTCAAAACCGCCCATGCAATTTTTATGGAGAATGCAAGCAAACAAAACTTACCAATTCCTGAGAACAAGTGTAATGGGTTGGTCAGGTATTTGGATTGTGCCGTAATTGAAACGTTGATTAAACTCAAGGAAGAACAAACAAAGAAGCACTATTATGATAGCGTTAGGGGTGTGTTCTTTGAAGGAGACTCATTATATCCTACTGCGGGGTTTAGAGAAAAAAACCATATCCAAATTTGCATTAGGAATCCTAATTGTATCAAGGCATATTTCCTTCCGAGAATTGACGTTGATTCGTATCCGCCTGTATGAAATGTGATAGCTTTAATACTACTATTCCATGATGTCAGAAAACCCTGTAGTCGGAGGCTAACATCCTCAAGACCATCATCATTGAGTCTGAGGCTTGATTCCTTTCACGTTGTATGCAATCAGCGTTGCCTTTTATATTTCTTGAATGTGAGGATGCATCCCTCCTTGAAAATGAGGCTGATCTTCTCTTGGATCAGAGTCCAATAATGAGGAAGGTACACTGTCATGGAGTGTGTTGGTCCTTCTCGCCCAAGGAGGATTTTTCCCTGCCGTACTTTCCTCATGCGGTGGAAAAGCGGCCATCGGGTTCACCGACTGAGGAAAAATAAAAAAAAGTGAAAAAAAGATGGGACAGCCTCTTGTTTCTATGCAGAGAATTATGATATGGTGTTTTTATACAGAGAAACACAAGAAGGAGAAACGACATGACAACGCACACCATTCCCTACAAAATCTACCTTTCGGAGAATGAGATACCCGATTTCTGGTACAACATTCGCGCCGACATGAAGAACAAACCGGCGCCGCTGCTCAATCCGGGAACCCTCCAGCCGATGACCGCAACTGAACTTGATCACGTGTTCTGCAAGGAACTGGTGGAGCAGGAGCTTGACAACGATACCCGGCGCATCCCCATTCCTGATGAGATCCGTGAGTTCTACCACATGTACCGGCCGTCCCCGGTGGTGCGTGCCTACTGTCTGGAGAAAAAACTGGACACTCCTGCGCACATCTACTACAAGTTCGAGGGAAACAACACCAGTGGCAGCCACAAACTCAATTCGGCCATCGCCCAGGCGTACTACGCCAAGGCCCAGGGTCTGAAAGGGGTGACGACGGAAACCGGAGCGGGGCAGTGGGGCACGGCGCTTTCCATGAGCTGCGCCTACTTCGGCCTTGACCTGAAGGTGTACATGGTGAAGATCTCCTACGAGCAGAAACCAGCACGCAAGGAAGTGATGCGCACCTACGGCGCCACGGTCACTCCGTCGCCGTCGGACACCACCAACGTCGGGCGTGCCATTCTGAAGGCCCACCCCGGCACCAACGGCAGTTTGGGATGCGCCATCAGCGAGGCGGTGGAATACGCCACCACCCACGAGGGGTACCGTTACGTGCTGGGCAGCGTGCTCAACCAAGTGCTGCTCCACCAGTCGGTCATCGGATTGGAAGCCAAGGCGGCGCTGGACAAGTACAACGTCACCCCGGACATCATCATCGGATGCGCCGGCGGCGGTTCCAACCTGGGTGGCTTGATCGCCCCGTTCATGGGAGAGAAGCTCCGTGGGGAGAAGGACTACCGGTTCATCGCCGTCGAGCCCGCTTCCTGCCCGAGTTTCACCCGCGGCAAGTTCGCCTACGATTTCTGCGATACCGGTGAGGTGTGCCCGCTGGCAAAGATGTACACCATCGGCTCGCAGTTCATCCCGTCCCCCAACCACGCCGGCGGCCTTCGCTTCCATGGCATGTCCCCGATCCTCTCCCAGCTGTACCACGACGGGTATCTGGAAGCCAGGGCGGTGGAGCAGACCTCCGTCTTCGAGGCGGCCGAGCTGTTCTGCCGTACCGAAGGGATTCTGCCGGCGCCGGAGAGCAGCCATGCCATCAAGGTGGCCATCGACGAAGCGATGAAGTGCAAGGAAACCGGTGAGAGCAAGGACATCCTGTTCGGCCTGACCGGTACCGGGTACTTCGACCTCTCCGCCTACAAGAGCTACAACGACGGCACGATGACCGACTCCATCCCGACGGACAAGGACATCGCCGACGCGCTGCAGTATCTTCCCAAGTGTGACAAATAACAGACAAGGCAACCTCCTCCTATCATACCCTGAGGGGGGTGGAAACACCCCCCTCTTTTGTGTTTCATCAAATCTTCGTAAAAAAGTTTGTCGCACCCTCTTGACATTTTTTTTCTTCGGAAAGGCAACGTTAGGGACAACAAATCAGACACCGTCTGGAAGGAGGAGCACATGTTGAGACCAATTACCCTGTCACATGCTGAGTCCTCGTTCCTGATGCGCTCCCACATGATGATGCGCTGAAAAGCGCACACATACTTATATCCACACGACATCCATAGATTCATCAGGTTCGAGGCAACCGTATGTTTTCCGGAGTATCCGGCTACGGCAGGAAACGACAACGATATCAAGCAAGGGAGCAATATATGCGTTCCACAAAAAAAGTTCTTGTAACACTTCTCATCACGGCAGTGCTGGCATCCGCCGCGCTGTTCGCTAACGGGGCGAAGGAAACATCCTCGCCGACCACCACGAAACAGATCCGCATCGGGGTCAGCCCCGGGCCCTATGGAGACATGGTCAAACAGGCCATCGCGCCGTACCTGGAGAAACAGGGCTACACCGTCTCCGTCGTCCAGTTCTCCGACTGGGTACAGCCGGACCAGGCGTTGAACAACGGGGAGATCGAGGCGAACTTGATGCAGCACACCGTCTACCTGAACGCGTTCTCCAAGGCGAACAACCTGGACCTCGCCGCGGTGATCATCGTTCCGACGGCCGGTGCCGGCGTATTCAGCCACGTCTACACCTCGTTGGACCAGCTGAAGACCGGTGACCAGGTGGCCATCGCCAGTGACGTGACCAACCTGGCCCGCAGCCTTGGCATCCTTGCCCGCTTCGGCGTCATCACGCTGAAGGACGGCATTGATCCCACCAAGGTGTCCCTCTCCGACATCGCCTCCAACCCGAAGAACCTGAAGTTCCAGACGCTTGACGGCGCCCAGATCTCCCGGAGCTTGGACAGCGTGGCCATCGGCATCGTGCCGGGCAACTACGCCATCGCCGCCGGTCTTGATTTCACCAAGGCACTGGCCATCGAAAAGCTTGCCGAAGGGTACAAGAACGTCGTCGCCGTCCGGACCCCGGATGTGGATTCCCAGCTGGGACGTGACCTGAAGGCCGCCGTTGAGTCGGAGGACTTCTACAACGCCATCACCAAACCGGGCAGTATCTTCAACTCGTTCGACCGGCCGCAGTGGTGGGTTGACAAGTACGGCGAGGGCAAATAAGCGATGGAAGCAGGAATGCGGCACATCCCCATCATCGAGTTGCGTGACATCAGCGTCTCCTTTCCTCTTGACGGGGGAAAGGAGCTTCACGCTGTCTCTCACGTCAGCCTGACGGTGGAGAAGGGGGAGATTTTTGGAATCGTAGGCCAGAGCGGGGCGGGCAAGAGCACGCTGGTGCGGGTGATCAACCTGCTGCAGCGCCCCACCTCCGGCAATGTGATCATTGATGGCCAGGACATCACCTCCTACAGCGGAACGGCGTTGGCCGAAGAACGCAAACGGATGGGAATGATCTTCCAGCACTTCAATCTGATCGGTGGCTCGACCGTCGGGGAGAACGTCGCGTTCAACCTGAAGGCCGGTGGCTGGAAGAAAGCCGAAATCCCCGGCCGGGTGAAGGAACTGCTCCAGCTGGTCGGGTTGGGGGACAAGGAAAAAGCGTATCCGTCCCAGCTGTCCGGTGGACAGAAACAGCGGGTGGCCATCGCCCGTGCCCTGGCAAACAATCCGGAGATTCTCCTCTGTGACGAGGCGACCAGCGCGCTGGACGCCGAAACGACCGAAGAGATCGTCTCCATCCTCCGGGAGATCAACCGGAAGATGCACCTGACCATCGTGTTCATCACCCACCAGCTGGAAGTGGCCGAACGGCTGTTCGACCGCGTCGCCGTGATGGACCACGGCTCGGTGATCGAAACAGGGGACACCTACACGATCTTCACCGCTCCGCAGCATGAAACGGTGCGGCGGTTGGTCTCCAAAGTTGCGGACATCGACGTACCGGTGCTGCCACCCCTTGCAGGGGACGAACAGCTGGTCAAACTGACCTACCGCGGCGAGAACGCCTATCAGGCGATCATCAGCGACGTGGTCAAATCATTCGACATCACCCTGTCCATCCTCCATGGGAAGATCGAGTACATCACCGGCAAGCCGTACGGTGTGCTCCTCGTCTCCCTGAAAGGATCGGAGCAGGCCAGGGCCGACGCGCTGCGGTATTTGGAGGAGCATGCTTCTTCCGTACAGCG
>Ga0172378_10004293_pt1 | contig 13384 bp, 6 predicted proteins | sample GrowelOW332metaG_FD_119755 | JGI IMG/M metagenome (GOLD analysis project Ga0172378, IMG submission 119755) | Groundwater microbial communities from an aquifer near a municipal landfill in Southern Ontario, Canada - Pumphouse #3_1 metaG | ecosystem: Environmental > Aquatic > Deep subsurface >...
AATATTGGTAGTAATTATTTTTGAAGAAATGGATTTCAATTTATTTAAACCCCCATTGGTATTTTGAAAATACTCAATCTCAGCAATCTGCATCATCTGAGAAATATCTCTATTATTACGACCAAAATTAGAAGCTATAAAAGATATATATCCCGTATCTTTTCCAAAAGCAGATATTATCTTTTTAGTATCATTATACGGCGTTATTTTCAATATTATAGCATCTGTAAGTTCCATTTCGAATTATACTTATTTAATCTTAAATTGAATTAAGAAATTTACAAAGTTTTTCGACAGCCTTAGCCCTATGACTTATTTTATTTTTTTCGTCAAGACCCATTTCAGAGAAACTTAGTTTATAACCCTTAGGTTGAAATATTGGATCGTAACCAAAACCTGTATTTCCATGACGCTCAGTAAGAATTTCGCCCTCTACTCTACCTTCAAATAAGTGAGTATGACCATCTTTTATCAACGCTATTACCGTTCTAAAGTGTGCATCCCTATTCTTGTTATCTTTAAGCTCTTCTAAGACCTTGTCCATATTTTTCTCAGAGTCTTTATCTTCCCCTGCAAAACGTGCAGAATAAACCCCTGGACGATTATCTAAAGCTTCAATTTCTAATCCAGTGTCATCGGCAAAACAATCCAGTCCAAATTTATCTTTGATATATTGGGCTTTTTGAAGAGCATTCTCTTCTAACGTCTCATGATCTTCTGGAACATCATCAAAACAATTAATATCGGAAAGTGAAACAATTTCAATTTTATCACCTAAAATCTTACGCAATTCGTACAATTTATTCTTATTGTTTGTAGCAAAAACTAACTTCATCATATTTAAATTTATCTTCTGAAAATTTACATTATACAAATGTAGAAAAATTACTCAAAAAAAAAATTTTTGTAATTAAAATAAACCAAATCCATTCATATTTGTCTTATATCTAGAATGTGTAAACCCTAAAAATCAGAAGACTAAAACTATGTTAATAAATATTATGATTATGCCTTATATTTATTAATTTTATCATAAAGACTTCTGAGGCCTAGAGATTTATTAATTTTTATTTATATTTGAAAAAAGTAGTTAAGATTTTTTAATAATAAAAATAAATCTTAAATTTGAAAAACTATATAATTCTTATAAATTATGCAAATTCAGATAAAAAATTTAAGCAAGATTTATCCTAACGGACATAAAGCTTTAGACAAACTAAATTTTGAAATAGAATCTGGAATGTTTGGATTATTAGGTCCTAATGGTGCTGGCAAAACAACATTAATGAGAATCATGACCCTACTTCAAAATACTTCTGAAGGTACAATATTATTTGACGATTTTGATATACATAAAAATAGAAAAGAAATTCGATCCATTTTAGGTTATTTACCTCAAGATTTCAGATTTTTTGAAAAACTTAAAACATGGGAATTCTTAGATTATGGAGCAGGATTATCTGGTCTTAAAGGTAAAAAGAAATCAGAAGCTGTTGACGAAATGCTTAGAAAAGTAGGCTTATATGATGTTAGAGACAGATGGGCTGGCCAATTATCTGGAGGAATGAAACGTAGGCTAGGTATAGCTCAAGCAATAATAGGGCACCCAAAAGTCATCATTGTAGATGAACCTACAACAGGTTTGGATCCAGAGGAAAGAATACGTTTTCGCAATGTTCTTTCAGATGTAAGTGATAATGATGTCACCATTATTCTTTCAACTCATATAGTCGGAGATATATCTAGTACTTGTAGAAACCTAGCCATGTTAAATAAAGGTAAACTAGAATTTGAGGGATCTCCAAACGACATGATAGAACTAGCCAAAGGTAAGGTCTGGGAATTGTTCGTTACAGACTCTGAATTACAGATAATAAAAGAAAAATATCCCATAATATCTACAATACCTTCTGAAGGAGGTTGGGAATTGCAAATCGTTGCAAACGATACTGGAAATTTTAGAGCTAAATCTATAATGCCAAATATTGAACACGCCTATGTATATTTTATGGAATATTTATTAAATGATAAAATGGATATGTATTCGGGAAATACCGGAGAAGAATTATTTGGATAAAACTAATTTTAATAGAAATGGATATAAATAATCTAAATATAATCTCAAAATATGAAGTAAAATTACTTTTGAGAAGTTGGCTTTTTAGAATCTTTGCTATATTATCAATAATAGGACTAACAGGTTTTATAGTTGTTCAATTTACTGGTATTATGCCGTGGAGATCCTCTTGGCCTTCAATAAGTTTAAACTCTTTTATGGCCTTAAACGTAACATATTATTACGTGTTAGTACAATCCATTATTGTTGTACTTCTAGCTGGGAATTTTTTAAAACGAGATAAAAAATTAGATACAGCCGAAGTTATTTACGTTAAAGCTATGAGTAATACAGATTATGTCCTAGGTAAAACTCTGGGTATATTAAAGGTTTTCATTAGCCTTAATATTATTATGTTTATTATAGGAGCTTTTATAAATACGACAGTAAATAGTATCCCTTTAGATATATATCCTTATATTATTTATATTTTTATAACTTCAATTCCTGCCATTATATTTGTTCTGGGACTTTCTTTTACATTAATGAATCTCACAAACAACCAAGCTATTACATTTATTCTAATGCTTGGAATTTTAACTCTTTCCCTCATATATGGTCCCTTATATTTTAATGGTTTATTCGATTTATTTGGGATAAATATCCCAAATGCTATTTCAGAGATCACAGGTTTTGCACATCCCACATCCTTATTATTACAGCGATTTACATATTTACTAAGTGGCATTGGATTTATTACTTTAACATGTGGGTTAATAAATAGATTATCTAATAAACCTTGGAAATCCAAAGCATTAATTGTTTCTGGAATAATAATGACTCTATCTGCTTGCGTTTTAGGGTATACTTATTATGCCCAAAGCAATAATATTCTGGTTCAAAGACAAATTTACAAAGAAATATTTAAAGAGTATGCTGAAAAACCTAATGCTTCAATTACACAAAGTGAAATCAGTATTACAACAGGAAAAAATTATTTAGAGGCTGAAAACTCAATAAACATATTAAATAATAATGAATTTGAATTAAATAAAATAATTCTTTATCTAAATCCTGCACTAAAAGTAGAAAATATAAGTTCTAAATCTCAAAAGTTAAATTTCACAAGGAATAATCAGGTAATTATTATTGATACAAGATTGTTGAGTAAAGAAGAAAAACAATTAGATATAAAATACAAAGGTAATATTGATGAAAATATATGCTATACAGATATTGAGAATGAAAATTTCTTTAAGATTTTTAACTTAGAAAATAAAATTCAAGGCTCAAAGATTAGACCTGGTTATAAATTTGCCTATTTAAATAATAATTACACTTTGCTTACTCCTGAGAGTATCTGGTATCCAACAACAACGAGTATAAGTAATCCAAATTCTAAATATTTTCTAAAAAAAGATTTTACAATTTATAAACTAAAGGTTTATACTCCCAAAAACAAAAAAGCTATTTCTCAAGGTAAAATGACAAAAAAGGATGACTACACCCTATTTACCAATAAAAAAGCATTACTAGGTATAAGTCTTTCTATTGCAAATTATGAGGAAAAGACCATTGTGGTCGACAGTATTAAATATGGCATTTATTATTTTAAGGGTCATGATTTTTTTTCAAAATATTTTGAAAATTTAAAGGATACAATTACTCCCACCATAAGGGAATTTAAAGAAGATATTGAACGTAATAATAACGAGACATATAACTTTGATAAGCTATTATTTGTTGAAACTCCCGTACATTTTGCCAATTATCAAAGAACATGGAAGGGAAATATGGAAAATGAGCAGGCAGAGATAATATATATTGGAGAAAAAGGTTCTAATATAAGTTCTGATTTTGCTATGTACAAAAAACAAGAAACTAGGAGAGGTCAAAGAGGTCAGCAGGATGAATCGACTCCGGAGGAACAAGAGGTCGATATATTTAAACGCTTTTTTAACGATTTATTAAGTGGTGAACGATCTTGGTTTAGAAGTTCCGAAAATCAAATAAATATAGCTACATTGTTATTTAATCATACCAGATATATCTTATCTGATAAATATCCAATATTTGGAGTAATTGCTAATTATCTTCAAAATTCTTCGAGCACAGAAACCAGACGTAGAATGACTAGTATAATAAATAATACTCAACGTGCTAATTATTATTTAGGAAATCATAGTTTTAAAGATGCCTTAAATGACTCCTTAATAAAAGAGGATATTTTAATTGAAATCATAAAGCTTAAAGCAAATGAACTGAGAAATTATATAGAATCTTTTATTTCTGCTGAAGAACTAGAAATTTTCTTTAAAGATTTTTATAAAGATAAATTATTTAAAGAAATTTCTTATAAAGACTTTATTTCAGAATTTTATAATAATTTCAATATTAATTTAGATGAATTTATGTCACATTGGTATAATGTAAATTCGAGTCCATCTTTTTTAATTCGTCAAGTAGAATCTAAAATTACAGAAATTGATGAAATTACTAAATATCAAATAAGTTTTAACATTTTTAATACATCTGATGTTGATGGTATAATTAGTACAGGATATAGAATTTTCTCAAGCAATAGAGGTAGAGGAAGAGGTCAACAAGGAGGTGGGGATTCAGGCAATAAAAATAATTATTATATTATTGAAGCAAATAAAGCCTATAATATTAAAATAATTGCTGACGAAATTCCCAATTTATTTACAATCAACACAAATATATCTAATAATCTACCTTCAGAATTTTCTTATAACCTAAGTAAAACAACTATTAACACAAAAGATACCTTAGTTGGGAAATTTCCAATTGATTTTAATTTATCTGAGAATAATAGTAATGAGATAATTATTGATGATACTGATCCTAATTTTAAAATAATAGAATCTAATACAAAATATAAATTAAAAAATCTATTTATCGAAGAAGATGATGATAATTATCATAATTTCAATATGTGGAGATTACCTACAAAATGGACTCGAATAGCAGCAGATTATTGTTATGGAGATATTATTCATAGTGCTTATTACAAGAAGGCTGGAAGTGGACAAAATGCTATAGAATGGAGTGCTGATATTAAAAAAGCGGGAACTTATGAAATATTTATTTGGAGTGGAAATATAGAAAGCAATATAAACATTTTATTTGCGGGAAGAGGATCTCGCCGATTTATGAGTAGAATGCAATCCGATTCGAAAGAACAAACTTACGAAATCAACTATAACATACATAAAAAAGAAACAATTACTTTAGACCTAGTAAAAGAAGCTATAGGATGGGTATCTATAGGTAACTTCCCTCTTGACAAAGGAAAAATTACGATTAGGTTAACTGATAGAGTAAAAGGTAGTTATGTTATAGCTGATGCCGTTAAATTCACTTTGATAAAATAAAAAAAACTAATTTATAAAATATGAAGCATAGCAATAAAACAAAGATTATTTTAGTCTTATTTGTAACATTAATAATGTCTCAAATAGTTTATGCCCAAAAGGTATATACTTTAGAAGAGTCTTTAAATCAAGCCTTTAGCAATAGTCCTAATTTGATTCAGAGCAAAATAAGTCTAGAACAGCAGAAGTTAAATCTTAGAGCTCAACGAGCTTCTTTAAAGTCACAATTTTCTTTGGACGTAGATCCGTTTAGCTACTCCAGACAAAAATCTTATGATTCTTATAATAGTAAATGGTTCTCCAGCGAAACGAAATCTGCTGGTGCTTCTTTTGGTATAACTCAACCTATAAAGTGGACAGATGGTTCTATTTCATTAGTCAATGATTTTAAGTGGCAAGAAGCCTCAAACAAAACATCTGGAGGTTCAAATACATCTTTTAGTCATGATGTTTCAATAAGGTTTACACAACCTTTATTTACCTACAATCAAACAAAAATGAACTTAAAAGAACTAGAATATAGCCTTCAAAACTCCCAGATGAGTTATGCTATGCAACAATTAAATATTGAAAAAAGTGTTACCTCCCAATTCTATCAAGTATATCAAGCTCAACAAAACTTAATTACAAAAGAAGAAGAGCTTAAAAATCAACGACAAAATTACGATATTATAAAAAATAAGGTCGAAGCTGGATTAATTGCCAAAGAGGAACTTTATCAATCTGAAGTAAATCTAGCTACTAGTGAATCTGCTTTTTATTCTGAGGAAATTTCCCTAAAAAATACAAAAGATGATTTTAAAAAATTATTAGGATTAGACATCAACGAAGATTTATCTGTATTACCTAACACCGATGTATCAAAAATTAAGGTTATTTCTCTCAATGCGGAAAAGCATGCTTTAGAGCAAAGAATGGAGTTATTACAACATAAAATAACTTTAGAAAAGAATCTATTCTCCATAATTAAAGCTAAGGCTCAAAGTGAATTTAAAGGTGATTTATCTGTTAGAGTAGGTCTTAATGCCTTGAGCAATAAAGTTGATAATATGTATGATAATCCAAATGATAATGAACAAATAAGTATTTCTTTTACAATTCCTATATTTGACTGGGGTGCTAAAAAAGCACGTGTAAGATCGAGTCAATTGAGTTATGAGTCTGAAAAAATTAATATGGCTGAAGAGAAGAAAGATATTATATTAAGTGTTAGAAAAATTTGTAGAAATCTTCCTAATTTGGAAAGAGAAATAGAAATAAAGAAAAAGAGTATAATAAATGCACAGCATACTTATGATATAAATCTAGAAAAATACAGAAATGGAGATATAACTGGTATGGATCTTCAACAATATCAAAATCAGCTTACAACATCACAACAAGCCTATACAAATGCTATTATAAGTTACAAATTAGAGGTACTTAATTTGAAGATTCAAACACTTTGGGATTATGAATCTAAGGAATCTATTTTACCAGAAGAAATTAAAAATATAAATATATGAAACAAACATGAGTAAAATTCGCATAAGCGGTATTTAAAATAAATTCATGAGAAAATGTAATAATTACATCTATTCTTAATATGTTTTATAAATTCTATTAATACAACAAAACTTAACCATATGAATAATTCCATTAAACTTTTCGCTACAATAGCTATAATAATGAGTATATGTTCCTGTAATATAAATGTAGGAAATTCGTATTCAGAATCTGCCACACCAGTTATGCTAACTGATCTTAACCTTCATTCTATTGAAGAATACATTACCACTACTGGCACTGCCAAAGCCTCAAAGAACATAAAATTATCTACTGAAACAAGTGGCAGTTATTCTTTACAAATAAATCCCAGTACAAAAAAACCATATCAACTGGGAGATATTGTGGAAAAGGGAGCTACTATTATTAAATTAGAAAATCAAGAATATCTAAATAATAATGTACAACTCGAAAGCAAAAAATTAGAAGTTGAAATTTCAAAAAAAGAATGGGATGGACAAAAAGTACTATATGAAAAAGGTGGAGTTACATTAAAAGATGTACAAAATGCAGAAAAATCTTATATTGGAGCAAAGTCTAGCTTAGAAACAGCACATATTAGTTTAGAAAAATTATATATAAAAGCTCCATTTAAAGGTGCTATAGTAACACTTCCTTATTACACACCTAGAACCGAAGTAGCTAGTGGAACTGAAGTTCTACAAATTATGGATTATAGTAAGATGTATATTGAAACTCAATTCCCTGAAAACACACTAGGAAAATTAAAAATAAAACAAAAAGTACATATTACAAACTATAACATCAAAGATGATACTTTAGTTGGCCTTTTAACTCAACTTTCTCCAGCTATAAGTGAGGACACTCGTACATTTGCAGGTTTTATAGAAATCTCAAATCCTTATCTTAAACTTAGACCAGGTATGTTTGCAAAAGCTGATATTATTACAATTCGTAAAGATTCTATACTAGCCATAGAAAAAGAATATATTAAATATGAAAACAATATACCAATAGTTTTTACAGTAAACCATAATACAGCAGAAATACATCGTATTAAAACAGGAATAAGCAATGACAAATATATTGAGGTTACTGATGGTTTAAAGATTGAGGATAAAATAGTTTCAAAAGGATTTGAGTGGTTAAAGAATAGAAGTAAAGTTAAAGTTACAAAATAATGAAAGGTATTACAAAATTTGCTGTAAAATTTCCGGTAACAGTACTTATGATTACCCTTGCGGTCTGTCTATTAGGTATTATTTCCTATAATAGACTTGGAACTGATTTATTCCCAAATTTAAAGAATCCAGCATTATACATAGAACTTGAAGCAGGAGAACGCCCATCAGAGGAAATTGAAGAACAATTTGTATCAAATATTGAAGCAACTGCTTCTCGTCAGGATGGGGTAACAAAAGTTAGTAGTAGTACTAAATCAGGAACAGCTAGTATAAAAGTTGAATACGATTGGAGTCAGGATATGGATGCTGCTTTTTTGGACTTACAAAGAAGTATGACTTCATACTCTTCAAATGAGGACATAAGCTCATTTGAAATCAGTAAATATGATGCAAATCAAGATCCTGTTATGATTGTATCACTGAGTAATAAGGCTATTCAGGATATGAATGAACTCCGTAAATTAGCTGAAAACTATATGCGTAGTGAACTTGTTAGAATTGATGGCGTTGCAGATATTCAATTAAACGGAGAAGAGGAAGCTAATATAGACATAAGTACCAATTCTTATCTACTTGATGCTTACGGACTTACCACGGCTACAATTGCAACTAAAATAAGTTCCCTAAATAAAAATGTATCGGGCGGAAATATTGTAGAAAATGAACTACAATATACTATAAAAGGAGTGAATATTATAGAAGATTTAGATGATATAAGAAATATAATTGTAACTTTTAAGGAAACTCAAAAAGAAGATAAAACAACTGTTAAATCGCCTGTATATATAAAAGATGTTGCAAAAGTAAGTCTATTAAATAAAGATCCTAAAAATATAACTAGATTAAATGGAGAAAGATGCCTTAGTATTAGTATATACAAGGAAAATAATTATAACACAGTCAATGTAGTTAATAATATTAATAAAAAACTAGATGAATTTCGCTCTAGTATGCCTAATTATAAATTTCATATTATTAATAATCAAGGAGATTTTATTAATTCCTCAATAGGAGAGGTAAAAGAGTCTGCATTAGTAGGAATAATACTTGCAATGTTAATATTATTTATCTTTTTAAGGAAATTAAATCTTACTCTTATAGTAAGTTTATCCATTCCTATTTCTATTATTGCCACTTTTAACCTCATGTATTTTAATAACCTTACTGTCAACATTATGACACTTGGAGGAATTGCATTAGGTGCTGGAATGCTTATTGATAATGCGATTGTAGTTATGGAGAATATATATAGGCATTTGGAATTAGGCAAATCGCCACAGGATGCTGCTATTGATGGTACTGCCGAAGTAGGAGGAGCAATCATCTCTTCTACTTTGACGACTATCGTTGTATTCCTACCCATTGTTTATATTCAAGGAGCCGCAGGCGAATTGTTCAAAGAACAAGCATGGACTGTATCATTTTCTTTGCTCTCTTCATTATTTGTTGCTATGCTATTAATTCCTATGCTCGCTTCAAAATTTTTAAAACCTCATAAAGGTCATTCAAAATCCATAAAGATAAATGGTTATGGAAATCTTGTTGGAAAATTTATAGATAGAAGATACACCATTATTATTTCAGCCATAATATTTTTGGGCATAGGATATTTTGCGGCAAATTATCTAGATACTGAGTTTATGCCTAAAACAGAATCTAAGGAGTTTACGACAAACATATCTTTATTGCCTGGGACACGTCTTGAAGTTACAGATAAAACAACAGAAACTCTGGAGAAACTTATTAGCAATTATGGAAATAAAGATATCGATTGGATATATACTCAAGTAGGCCCTGCTAATACTCTATCTGCATCATCATCGAAAGTTGAAGGAGAAAACAGTGCTCAGGTTTTGATTAAATTAAAAAAAGGAAGTAAAATTTCGGCGGATGATATAATAAGCTTTTTAAATACTAATTATTCTAATAGAGAAGGCATTGAGATTACTTACAAAAAGGAACAAAGCACAATACAAACTATTTTAGGAACAGAAGGAGCACCTGTTGTTATAGAGATAAAAGGAGAAGAACTAGATATCATAGGAAATTATTGTACTCAAACTAAAAATGCAATTTCTGATATTCCCGGGATCTATAATATAAAGACATCTATGGAGGATGGAGCTCCTGAAGTTAATATTAAGATCGATAGATTACGAACAGGCATCTATGGTATAGATATGTCAACTATTGCTTCCCAAATAGAAGAGAAATTAAATGGAAATGATGCAGGTTCTATGGAAACGAATGGAGAATCGGTGGATATAAATATACGTGTTCCAGAAATGAAGCTATCTGATTTGAAAAATACTATTATCACGCAAGGAGATAAAACCTATAGATTAAGTGAAATAGCAGAGTTAGAAATAAGTTCTGCACCTAAAGAAATTGATAGAAATAATCAAAATAGAATAGGAAAAGTAACTGCCTTATTAGAAAAAGGCTATTCCTTAGGAAATGTAACTCCTGCCATAAAATCTAGAATTGCAAAAATTCAATATCCATTACATTACTCTGCAAAAATTACTGGAGAAGAAGAAAAAAGAGCAGAATCTTTTAGTGGCTTATTCTTAGCCCTTTTATTGTCAGTAATATTAGTTTATATGGTTATGGCATCTCAATTTGAATCACTTAGACATCCATTTACAATACTACTTACCATACCCCTTGCTGGAGTTGGATCAATATTTGCCTTTTTATTAACTGGAACGTCTCTTAATATTATGGCTTTTATAGGTGTAATAATGCTTGCTGGTATAGCAGTAAATGATGCTATATTATTAGTCGATGCAACAAATCAAATTAAAGCTACTGGAGTAGATATAAAGAAGTCATTAATGATGGCAGCTCAACGTCGTATTCGCCCAATAATAATGACGACGGCAACCACTGTATTAGCACTTTTACCAATGTGTTTTGCTTTTGGAGAAGGTGCATCACTGAGATCTCCAATGGCTATAGCCGTAATTGGTGGATTGATTACTTCTACGATAATGACTATGGTTGTAATACCATGTGTTTATTATATTATAGACAAAAAAAATAAGAATGTAAGAAAATCTTAAAAATATAATGAAGAAACTAATAAATAGACGTGTACTCATTTCTATGCTTTTTATAGGCTTGACCATGATGGGATATTTTTCGTATAAACATCTCTCCATGGAATTATATCCTAATGCCGAATTACCTAAATTGAATGTGGTAATTTCAGCAAAAAGCGAAATGGATCCAATTTATATAAGAAATCATGCTGTTATACCTGTAGAAGGTGTTATAAGTTCCATGGAAGGTGTGGAAGAGATTTCTAGTAAAATAACTTCCAGAAGAACAAATATATCTGTATCTTTTAATCAGAGTATAGATATGAAATATACATATCTAAAACTTGAATCAAAAATTAAAACACTATCTAAATCTTTACCCGAAGAATTTAGTGTTAGTGTAAATAAAGTTAATGCAGGAAATATCTCAGATCAGTTTATGGTTCTTCAAATTTTGGGAGATGAAGACATTGATTATATTAGAAATATTACTGATATAGATATACAAATTCCGCTCGAAAATATAGATGGTATTGCTGCTGTTACTATTATGGGAGGAAAACAAAAAAGCGTAAATATTGATTTGAATAAAGAACAATGTGAAGCTTTAAAATTAACTGCCAATAATATAAGTTCTCTGATTAGTAAAAATATGTCAGAAAAAAGCTTTGCAGGAACTGTAAATCAGGACAAAAGAAAGTTCTTTGTAAATGTCAGCGCTGAATACTTAGCTTTAAATCAATTAGGTTCTATAGTGGTAGCTCCTGGTCCTATACTCTTAAAAGATATAAGTAATATTAGCTTTGGAACCAAAAGCCCCGAATCTTATGCCAGAGTTAATGGAAAAGAGGTAATTACTTGTGTACTAACAAAATCTCCCTCTGTAAATATTATAGACTTATCTAAGAAAGTTAAAACAGAAATTAGTGAGCTAAACAAAGAATTAGCTTCTAAAGGTATTTCTATCAAGATAGGCACTGATACGTCCGAAGTAATGGAGGATAATATTGATACTATTATCGATCTTGGAATAACAGGTGCTATATTAGCTATTTTTATATTATTTATTTTCCTTAAAAACGTTAAGATAGTAACATTTATAGCCTTTGCTATACCCATTTCCATATTCTCCTCTTTTTATTTCTTTTATATGGGAGGAATAACTATTAATATTCTTACACTTACAGGAATTGCATTGGCAGTAGGAATGTTATTGGATAATTCTGTTGTGGTTATGGAAAATATATTTAGACATAGGGCTCAAGGAGAAAGTCCATTGGATGCAAGCTTTAATGGAATTAAGGAGGTTTGGAAAGCAATAACTGCATCTACAATAACTACAATTACTGTTTTTGTACCTTTTTTATTTTCTAGCGATTATTTATTAAAATTAATAGGTAAGCATGTTGGTATATCTATTATAGCAACACTCTTATTGTCATTGGTTGTTGCACTTCTATTAATACCTATGGCTGTAAATTATTTTATGAGTAAAAAAGAAACTCAGGTTAATTTTAATAATATTTCCATTCACGATAGAGCTATTCAAATATATTCTGCTATTCTTAAGATGTCATTAAGAAGACCTACAAGCATAGTGGTTTGTTCCATCATAATACTTATATTAACTGTTACGTTAGCACTAACGATGACTATGAACACGCTAAAAGAAGTTGACATAGATACTTTTAATGTATACTTAACATTTAATCCTAGTAATACTCTCGAAAATACTGATGCTGTTGTACGATCTTATGAGAAAGAGCTTGAAAAAATAGCTGAGGTTGAAGAATTTAGTAGCAAAGTATTTACCACTGATGCTAATTTAACTATTAAACTTAAGGATGACTATGCAGATATAAATCATAAAAATATAGAGCAATTAAAAGATGAAGTAATAAGAATTGGTTACCAATTTCCCATAAGTGATGTAAGCTTAGAAGCCCTTGAAAGTAGTGAAAATTTCTCTGGTGGCAGCGGTGACGGAGGAGGTATGCTATCAGGTTCATCTGCTTTATTAGGAAGGATGGGCGTAGGTTCTCAAAGTGAAAATATCATCATACATGGCCAAGACTTTACTCAAATGATGAATCTTGCAGAGTTATTTAAGAATCAACTTGAAGATCTAGATAATATTTCTGGTGCTTATATAAGTGCAAGCAGCTCTAAAAGGGAAGCAAAAATATTTTTTAATCAATA
>Ga0172378_10004294_pt1 | contig 13383 bp, 9 predicted proteins | sample GrowelOW332metaG_FD_119755 | JGI IMG/M metagenome (GOLD analysis project Ga0172378, IMG submission 119755) | Groundwater microbial communities from an aquifer near a municipal landfill in Southern Ontario, Canada - Pumphouse #3_1 metaG | ecosystem: Environmental > Aquatic > Deep subsurface >...
AAAGTAATTATTTTCGCTTTGGTAATTATAATCAAATGTGTCAAAAAGACCGTTCGAACCATCATTATAATAAGCCTTAATAATCAAGCCTGCTATTTCAAATTCTTCTTTAGCATTATAAATTGTTTTGCTAGGATAGTTATTTACTTCTATGCTAGTAACGCTTTTCGCTATTACTTCAATATCTAATGTACCCGAACAATCCTTATAATTAGAATTATTTGAGATATATTCCCACCTATAAGCATTTGTGCCTGCTATCAAACTCTGTCCGATTTCCCAATCTACAGAGCCAAAGTCATTCCCTACTTGGTCGGTCGTATATGTAAGGTCTAATTTGTTATCGCTTAAGTTCATACTATCATAAATTGTATAAATATTTTTTTTGCTTACGATGATAATACTACTTATTGGCTTAACAATTATATTTATTGACACTTCTATCGATTTATAATGTTCACTATCTGATGGCGTATAAATAGCAATACACGCATTTGGTGCGTTGTACGCATTTACTATTCCTACATTGTTTGAAGGTGTCTTCCAACTAAACTTACTTGGTAAAGCTAACGCACTAAGCAATGTGCCATAATCAGCGGTTATGTCACTTGGAGTGGTAAAAACTGTTGGGGTAGCCTTAATAACATTAAGTGTAATTGTTTCGTTTAATGTATTATAATGGCTACTGTCAAAATTATAAGTGAAGGTAGCCGCAACATTCCATTGTCCGATAGTATCTGCTACTTGATTGCTATTTACCCACGAAAAACCTACATATAGTTTTCCCGTTACTTCATATAATGCTTTGTTATATTCTATATCAATACTAGGCATAGCGTCATAACTACGATTAGATTTTATTAAATTAATAGGAATATCTATATCTTCAACACTCTTATAATGCTCTGTATCGCTAGGAATATAATTTGCCTTAAAATTATATGTACCAATATTTTCATAAAGAGTTTTGCTTGGATTTTGCCAAATATATCCTGACGGTAAAATAACATCACTTAAAGTTTTTCCATATTCTACGTCAATTGTATCTAAAGTTTGTAAATTCATACTCGCCTTAACTACATTGATATCTATTTCATATGTTTTTACATTATAATTTGTAGCATCATTATTAGGCAAATAAACTACATTAACTTTTTGTTCTCCCATTGTTTGCAAAACAAATTCCGAATTTTCCCATCTAAAATTATTAGGCAAACTAATTTGGTTTAAAGCTGTATTATACCCCGCTTCTATTTCTTCGAAAGCTGAACCTGAATATTCTAAATCAATTTTATTTACTATAATATTAACAGCCAATACTTTACCTAAAAAACTTAATTCCACTGAATCCATATCAGCTGTTAAGTTGCTGCTATTTGAAGAAATAGTATAATTCTCTATTACTTGAGAATTTCCATCATTGTCTATGTAAGTAATTACCATTCCCGTTTTATCAAAAGTTTCAAAAGCATTATAGGAACGGCGATTAGGCGGACTTGTCATAACCAAAGTCGATTCATCTACTTCGGTTTGTGCAACTGTAAGTACGATAGTTCCTTGTTTCGTTTTATATTTTATGTCCTTAGGCGTAAATTCCCAATTATAAATATTCGTACCAACAATTAATGTTTGCCCTTCAATAAGTCTTACTTGCCCTTCTGTATCTCCATCATTAAGAGAAATATCAATTTGGTCTAATGGCGTGCTATCAAATATATCACCACCTAAATAACTAACCGTTATATTCGGCTCTAACTTTGTAACAACTATATAATATTTGTATTTTACATTTTCATCATCTTTTAACAAAATAGTGATTGCATATGTACCTTCTCTTAAATTATCAAATTCCGAACTATCAACAATAATATCATCAACTGATATTTCTTGGAAATTACTAATATTCATATTAGGTATTTTTTTTATTAGTATATCATCGCCCAATTCAAAATCTTGACCCAAAACAAAATTTGTCTCAGCATTTTCTACACTAAGATTATAAATAGTATTTTGCTCATTGTCCGATTGCTTATCACAAGCAACAAAGCAAACGATACAAACTAATAAGCATAATATTGTTGAAATAAATCGAAGTTTTTTTGTCATAGTTTTCCTTTAATACTTTTATTTTTTATTGTGCTATCTTATCTTCTATTTCTTCATTTCCTATTTCTTCCTCTTTGAAATAATCTTCCATAAATTCAAAAACTTCTTTGAATACTTTTTTGCTTATACTTTTATACATATCCATATGGAAGCAATGATTATCAGTAACTTTTGTAGAATGGAATACTTGTGTTTTTATCCCTAATTCATTAAGTTTTTCAGCTAATAATTCGCCTTGCCCCTTGCAAAATACATCTTTTTTTGACATAACTAAATAACTTGTACACCAATCTTTATTAATCCAATTTATTGGACTTGCCTCTTTAAGTAATGGAAAATCTTTCATATTTGAAAAATCTTTATTTAGATGAAATCCATCATTATCTATTTCGCATCTACCTATATCCCATACCATATTAAAAGGTAATTTGGTAAGTGTTATACTTTTTTCAAAATCATAAACTCCGCACCAACTAAGTAAAAGTGCTGGTTTTATTTTTACTTTGTCACATTCAAGTTTTTTACACAAATCTTCATTACAAGCAATTGCCGTATACTCAGAAGCTAAATAAGCACCCGAACTATCTCCTGTTACTACTACTTTATCTAAATCAATATTATAACTTTTAGCTGTATTTTCCAAATAGTTTACTGCTTTTACCGCATCTTGTGCTAGTGCTGGAAAACTATATTTAGGTGCTAATCTATAATTAGCATTAACTACAAAATATCCGTGTGATGCATATCTCTTGCACAAACTAACTCTGTGTTTTTTATCACCTGCTACAAAACCACCACCGTGGAAATTAACAATTACTGGCATTTTTTTGCCAGTTTCTAGTAATTTTGGGTCATAATAATATTCCGCAAGACATTCTTTTGGAAAATTATTATCATAACAAAAATCTTCACTTACCTTAATATCTTTGTATCTTCTATAATTTTGTGCTGGGTGAAATATTACATCAATTGCTACAAATAAAAATTCTGAACGAGTCATTTTTCCTTATCTCCTTAAATTTAAATATATATATAATATATTATACTACACTTACTTTTATATTTCAATAGTTAGATTTAATTTATAACCTTTAATATTCTTCATTGACAATAATGTCTTTTTGCTAGTATAATTATTATAATATAATAATAGGAGACTATAACAAAATGCGAAAGAATATAATACTAATTACAATATTTACATTGGTTTTAATAACACTATTATGTGGTTGTAGCCTCTTTAGTGGCGATAACATTGATGCTACCAAACCGACAAACCAATTATCGGTTACAATTGACCAAAGTGAATTTGTTTATGATGGCACAGAGAAACAACCTACTCCCGTAGTTAAATACAAAGATACTCTCATAGCACCTGCAAGCTATAATATTACTTATACAAACAATATTAACGCAGGGACGGCATCTATGACAATAAATATTGATTGCGATGCGTATAAAGGGTCTAAAGATGTCGATTTTACAATACTTCCCAAATCAATAGGACATGTTTCTATTACTATGCCTACTCAAAATTATCAATATACAGGTAATCCAATTTTACCCGTCTTAAATAGTGTATTATCAAAAGATACCGCCGAAACCGAAGTAACAACCACCCTAACAACTAGTGATTATCTTCTTGAATCTACAAATAATATAAATGTTGGCTCAGCTAATTTTACTTTAACTGGTCAAAATAATTATAATGGTAGTGTAGAATTTGAATTTAACATAATAAAACGTGATTTATCTACATTATCTGCTAGTTCATCTCCTAGTATATTTACTTTTGCAGCTGGTGAAGTTTTTACTCCTGATATTACTCAAATAAAAGAAAGTGAAGAAGTGCTTACTTTAATAAAAGATACTGATTATACTTTATCTTATGCAAATAATGATGCTATAGGAATAGCTAGCATAATTGTACAAGGAAAAGGTACTAATTGTGATGAAACCACTTCCTTTACTGTTGAATTTGAAATTACTACAGAAATGATTTATCACGTGGCTTTTCACGATGTAAATAATGAGAGCTTTGAAACTATTTCCAAAGTTCACAATGATTATATTACAAAACCAGATGACAAACCATTAAATAAAAATCAAACTATTGTTTGGTATGAAGATGCCAATCATACTTTACCTTTCTATTTCGATAAAATGCCAATTATTGACAATGCAACATTTACAATGACATTATATGGACAATGGGAAGATGAGCAAGGACTATCATTTTTTGATAATGATTACACAGCTGGTAATATTGCTATAGATAGTCGTGAAGAATTGGTAGACATAATTGATTATTTAATATTTAAGCAAGTTACAAGTGAAATTGATACAACAATTTTTCACCTAACTTATTGTAATAATACTGAGAGAGAAGATGAAATTAATTGGGCACTAGATAATAGAATTTACCCGACTATGAAATTATCTACTCATATGTCATTTTCGCCTAATACTAATGGTGATATAACATTATATTTTGATGCTGCTAAATCAATATATGAACCAAATAAAAATTCGGGCGAACCTGGAGAATACGAATATACACAATTAGACAGTATTAATAACACAAATTATAATTCTGAAAGAGCAATTGATTACGATGATTTTTATATTTGCAATCAAGAACAAATTCAAGATACAATAAGTACAAGTAATCAATTATATTTTACTTTAGAATATGGACTAAAACCACTTATAGAAGTAGGTAGTACTGCTGAAAGAATTTATGATAAAATGAAAATTGTTTTAAGAGAAATCGTTGATGATAGAATGTCCGATTATGAAAAAGCAAGTGCAATTTATAAATGGCTTGTTATGAATGTAACTTACGATTATAAAGCATTAACTATCACTCATGACAATGACCCTAATCTTACAGTAAATGACCCCGATAATCCCGGTTATTATAATTGCTATTACCTAGAAGGAGTCTTTGACGATTATCGAGCTGTTTGCGATGGTATCTCTAAAGCATATACCTCGCTTTGTCAAATTGAAGGAATAAATTGCGTTCGTGTTATTGGACTTGCCGACCACGGTGGTAGCTCTGAAAGTCACGCTTGGAACAAAGTAAAAATTAATAATCAATGGTATGTAGTCGATGCAACTTGGGGTAATACAGGTGTTACTTCTAATAAAATAGAATACTTAAATTTCCAACATTTCTTAACCTCTACAAACACAAAGCTAAATTATGATTGCATAGCTAATAAATACAACAATATAGAATGTCTTGGCGATTATAATTACTATTATTTTTCATCTTACTTAATTGAAGACAAAAATCAATTCGGTAATTATTATATTGAAAATCAAAGCCAACTTAATGACTTAATATATTATGCTGCAGAAAAAACGATTAACGCTTTAAGCGATTGTACGATTAATTTCTATATTACTTTCGATTATGGTGCTAGTATAAGTGATGAAATGTCATTAGCAGAAACCAATGTCTTGGCTCGCACAGGAGAAACCTTGCCTAATTTTAGCTGGTCAATTCCTGCAAATAACAACAATATCATAACAATTATATTTTAATAAAAATAAAAACTGGAGTGAACAAATGTTATCTAAAAATATTATAAATGTAGGACTAACATCTTACGACCAAAAACTTTTTGAAAATCAATACCCAACAAACAATGGTATGGCCTATAATTCTTATCTAATAATTGACGAAAAAATCGCTTTATTAGATACAATAGAAATAGGTAGTACACAAAAATGGCTTGAAAATATAAATAAATCACTCAATGGCAAAACCATCGATTATTTAATAATTTCTCATATGGAACCGGACCATTCCGCTAGTATACAAATATTAATTGAAAAATTTCCTAACATACAAATAGTTGCTAGTGCTAGAGCTTTTACTTTACTTAAGCAATTTTACGGAATAGATAATATTCGTAATAAAAGAGAAGTAGTTGACGGGGATAGCTTATCTTTAGGCGAACACAACCTTACATTTTATACCGCACCTATGGTTCATTGGCCAGAAGTTATTGTTAGTTATGAAGACAATGAAAAAGTCTTATTTTCTGCCGATGCTTTTGGTAAATTCGGAGATAACAAAACAACAGATAATTGGGCAGATGAAGCAAGACGGTACTATTTTAATATAGTAGGAAAATATGGCGCACAAGTACAAAGTTTATTTAATAAAATAGATGGACTTCAAATTAACACAATATGCTCTTTACACGGCCCTATACTAGACAAGGATATATCTAAATGTATGAAGCTATATAATACTTGGAGCAAATACGAAGCGGAAAATGAAGGCGTTTTGATAGCCTATGCGTCAATTTACGGTAATACTGAAAAAGTTGCTTTAGAAGTAGCAAATAAATTACAAACTAAAAGTATAGATACAACAATTATTGATTTAACAAGTAATGATGTTTCTATAGCTGTATCTGAAGCATTTCGCAATTCCAAACTAATTGTCGCTTGTCCTACTTATGATGGTGGGCTTTATCCTGCTATGGCAAAATTTTTAGACCATTTGACTATTAAAGGCTACCAAAATCGTAAAGTTGGGTTTATAGAAAATGGCTCTTGGGCACCACAATCAGCAAGAAAAATGCGTGCTTTTTTTGAAAATATGAAAAATATTACTTTATGTGAAAATATAGTTAGTTTGCGTTCGGCAAAAAATAAAAGCAATGAAAGTCAAATTATTGCTTTAGTTACTGAAATTATGGAATAATTTTATAATACTTTAATTAATTTGTAATAAAAAAAACAAACCAGTTTGATTTGTTTTTTTGTTATTTCTTTTTATAATTGAATTGGTTCGTTTTGTGTTATTCTTTTATACTTTGTTTGTTTTGTTCTTCAAAATATTCATCTAAAATAGTTGTTGCTAATCTTACCATATCTACACAACTTCTTTTTTTGTAATATTCTGCTGTTCTTTCCGAGGGTATCGGCGAAGTATCTTTAGCATCTTCCGTATTAAGCAAATCTCTACAAATAATACTTCCTGTTTGGTCACGGAATTTCTTAGCTAAAGTCTGTACTTTTTTATAAACTTCCGCTTTGCCTTTTTTATCCGCAGCATCATCATATCCTTCTACATAACCAAGAACAATCCAAATACCGCTTACAGCACCACAAACTTCTCTCAATCTACCCATTCCACCACCAAAGGGACTGGCAATTTTGAGGGCAACATCCTTAGGTAAATCCATTTTATCTAAAAAGCTACCAACAACCGATTGCGCACAATTATAACCTTCTTCTTTAAACATTTTTTCGGCATTGTCTGCTCTAGTCATTATTTCGCTTTCTCCTCAAATTTTTCATCTAATAAATCTGACAATTCATCTAAACTATCATTTACAAATAATTCAATAAGTCCTCTATCACAAGCAGTCGCTATATTCATATCTATAGGCAATTTGCTAATTACATTAATCCCAAATTTTTTGGCAACTTCTTCAATATGGCTTTCTCCATAAATACTATGCTTACTGCCACATTTTTTACATTGGAAATATGACATATTTTCTACAATACCAATTATTGGCACATTCATCATATTTGCCATTTTTACTGCTTTACCCACTATCATACTAACTAAATCTTGTGGAGAAGTTACTATAATAATACCGTCTAATGGCAAACTTTGGAATACAGTAAGTGCCACATCAGAAGTTCCTGGTGGCATATCAACATACATATAATCTACATCACCCCAAACTACATCACCCCAAAATTGTTTTACTGTACCGCCAAGAAGTGGACCTCTCCAAAGTACAGGGTCTGTATCATTTTCTAATAGTAAATTTGTTGACATTATAGAAATACCAGTTTTGCTCTTTACAGGTAATAAAAATTTATCCATTCCTGTTGCTTTTTCTTTAAGTCCAAATGCCTTAGGTATAGAAGGACCAGTTATATCCGCATCAAGAATAGCGACTTTAAGTCCTTTTCTTCTTGATAAAACAGCAAGCATAGAGGTTACTAATGATTTGCCAACTCCACCTTTGCCACTAACTACACCAAAAACTTTTTTCACATTACTAAGTTCGTTTTGTTTTATTTTCAAACTCTCTTTTCTTTCGTTACAGTCACTTTCAGAACATTTAGAACAATCGTGATCACATTCTGTTGCCATTTATTATATATCCTCCTTGTTTACTTTTTCTAACTTGCGACATCTTGCGTAAGGACATTCCTCACACCCGCCTTCAAGTTTTTCACAAACTTTATATTCACCGCCTGAAATTGATAATTTTTTGCCATTTACCAACACATCAGCGATTTTTTTTCTTGCGCCATCATAAATACCTTGTACCGTTGTACGGGCAATTTTCATTTTGTCTGCACATTCTTCTTGGGTATAATTTACATAGTCAATTAACCGAATAACCTCATACTCATCTACAGTCATTACAACTTCTATTAAATTATCTGCGTTGCAACAATGTGGTACAAAAACGGCATTTTCGGGCAATCCGCATACGAATCTACATTTTTGTGGTCTTGGCATATATCCTCCATTTCTGACATATGTCAATTATAACCATTATTTTTTTAATAGTCAATTAAATTTGTGTCAATATTAATTACTATTCCCTATTCTTTTATATTTTTTTCAACTCTTTTCCAAAAAATAGCAAGCCAATAATTTGACTTACTATTAAATTTGTTTTATTTGAAAAATTTATACTAATTCCCACACTCAATTGATATTTTATTAAACGTATCAAGAATGTCGTTGATTTTAAGATTTTGTTTGTCTATACCTGATTTATCAATTATTACATTACCCTCGTTAAACATAAGTAATCTTGAGCCGTATTCGACCGCAAAACGAAGATTATGCGTTACCATAAGTGTAGTGATTTTCTTTTCATTAACTATTTTATTGGTTAATTCCATTATATCTTGACTGGTTTTGGGGTCTAGTGCTGCGGTATGTTCATCTAGTAAAAGCAAATCAATTGGGGTCATTGTTGCTATAAGCAATGTTAGTGCTTGTCTTTGTCCACCGCTTAGAGAACCTACTTTTACATTTAGTTTATCTTCTAAGCCAAGCCCTAAAGTAGAAAGCAAAAATTTGTAATACTCCATTCTCTTTTTGTTTATACCAATTCTTAAATTATACATTTTGGTTTTATTTTCTGCTAGTACTAAATTTTCAGCAATAGTCATATTTTCAGCTGTTCCTAAAGTTGGATTTTGAAAAACACGACCGACCATTTTTGATATTTTATATTCTTTTAGATGAGTAATATTTATATCATCAATAGAAATTTTGCCACTATCTATATCTATATTGCCACCAATTATATTTAGTAAAGTAGTCTTTCCACTACCATTACTACCCACAATTGATACAAATTCACCTTTTTTCACACTTAAATTAAAATTTTCAAAAAGAGGCATTGCGTCTACTGTGCCTTTATTAAAAGTCTTATTTACATCATTAATTTGCAACACTATTAAACTCCTCCTTTATTTATTTGATTATTGTTTTTGCTTTTTCTTTGGATACCATTTTTCAACAAAGTGTTATTTAATACCAATATTATTGCAAACAATACCGCCATAAATAATTTTAGATAGAACGATGGAACGCCTAATGCAATAATGATATTTAGACAAGCGGTGTAAATAATAGCACCTATAATAACCGCTGTAGTTCCTTTAATAACAGGAACCTTGCGGAACATTGCACAACCGATTATTACACTTGCTAGAGCAAGGACTACCATTCCTACACCCGAATTATTATCAAAATAACCTTGATATTGACTATAAATAGCTCCAGCTAGAGCTACTAAACTATTAGCAACTACTAAACCTAAAATTTTATAATTTCCGCCATCTCTTCCAAGCGAAGTACACATTTGTTCGTTGTTTCCGACTGCTCTTAACATAAGTCCCATTTTTGTTTTTAAGAACAAATCCAATATTATTTTTATTACAACAACAATAATTACAAATATAACTATATTTGCAACTACTCCATTCGAACCAAAGAAATCAGTAAAATGATTACTGAACATTGTTGGTTCTTGCCTATATGGTATTAGCGTTCTTTTGCCAGCTATCGCCAAATTAATTGATAGCAAACCCGTCATTGTTAGTATACCTGCTAGTAAATTGCTTATTTTGAATTTAACGTGCAAAATACCAGTTGTTAAACCGGCAATAGAACCTGCGAACATTGCTATAATCGTTGCGGGTATAAAGTGCATTCCGCCTACAATTAGCCGAACTGCTACTGCTGCACCAAGCGGGAAAGAACCATCAACGGTAAGGTCAGGGAAGTCTAATATCTTGTAAGTGATATAGACTCCCATTGCTACTAATGCATAGCATAGACCTTGTTGTATTATTGTTAATAATATATTAATTACCATTTATTATTTTGCCTCTACGTCTGTCATTATAATATCAGGGACAGTGATTTCTAAAGCAGTAGCTACTACAGAATTATAACATTTGAAACTATCTTTAATTTTTATAAAATTGCCATCAGCTGTTGTTTTTCCTAAAATTATGTCAGCCATCATTCTTCCTGTAGCTCTACCTAATTCTACATAATCAAGTGAAGCACTTGCCAAACATCCCTTTTTTACTTGTTCTATTTCGCTACCAAATACTGGGATATTCTTTGCATTTGTTTTTTCAATTATTACATCTAAAGCACCTACTATGGTATTATCAGTTAGGTTTGTTATACAATCTATATCTTTAGCAAGTAATGTATCTGTTGCTGTTGGTATTTCATTTGCATTTGTAACTGAAACTTCTTTTATTTCTATATCATAAGTTGCGGCAACTGTTTTAAGTGTTGCAAGTTGGCTAATAGAATTAGCTTCTGCTGTACAATACAACACACCGATAGAATCAACATCAGGAATAAATGCTTTTATTAAATCAATTTGTCCTTCAAAATCTAAGATATCACTACTACCACAAACATTTTGTGCGTCTTCTCCTGTTAGTCCAGCGGCTACTGGGTCACTTACTGCACAATAAACTACAGGAATTTTGCCTTTTGCTGCTGAAGCTGCTGCCATTGCTGATGGTGTAGCTATTGCACCTACCATACCTACTTTTTTATTAACTGCGTTGGCTGCTTGACTAGCGGATACTGAAGAATCAAAGTTGCTATCTTGCAAATCAACGGTATATTCTTCTAAATCAATTCCGCCTTCTTTTAGTCCTAATAGAATACCATCATAACAATTATTAAGTGATGGATGATTACCAAATTTTATTATGGTTATTGTTTTGTCATTGTTTTCACAAGATGTAAGACCTATACAAGCAAATATTGCTACCATTGCTAATACTACTACTATCGTTATTTTATTTTTTATATTTTTCATTTTTTTATATCTCCTATTATTTTTTATTATTTTTATTTATTGGTTTTTCTTAATTGATTGGTTTTTTACTTCTTTTCTTATTGGCATTTTGCCTCAAATCCTAGCTACGCCATCGCCAATAAGCATCTAATAATAAAAATTTCATAATATAATTATCTCCTTTATTTTATTTTGTGCATTTTTTATACATAAAAAAACACGCTGAAATCCATCTATGGGACGAATTTCACCGTGTTGCCACCCATTTTCACAATATACCTATTTTATTAGGGATATTGCCTCATTATTCAAGTACTATCATACTCTCTCCTAAGTAACGCCGGAGTTGCGTCAAAAACTACTTTAATCAAATTTCGTAATTGCCCTCAGCGGTCCATTCACTAAATCAATAAATACTTTGTCACACCACCCCAAAGCTCTCTGAAAATTATTTAATAAAGCTACTTACTCCGCATCAACGGTTTATTTAAATTATATCTAGTCTAGCATCTAAAAAAACCGTTGTCAACAATTTTTTCATAATATTTTATTATTTTTGATAACTCGTAATAAATTTAATTTGGCAGGGATAGTAAGAATCGAACTTACATTAGGGGAGTCAGAGTCCCCTGTGCTGCCATTACACCATATCCCAATAAATTTATTATAATTACCCTAACTTCTTTGACTACTATTTATTGTTTATTATTTACTTTATCTTTTCTAACAAAGCAGGGTCTATCAAATTATTTTCAAGTGCATAGATTTGTTCAACAATAAATCCGTACTTTGCCGACCATTTATGCTCGGTAAACAAACATCTAAACACACCGTCACCTTCTACAAGGTCAACACCTTCTTGATTTTTTGTTATTATTGTATTCAAATTTTTAAGTGCTTGTTCCAAAACAAAATCTTTACCATCACGAGTACCCTTATATCCAATTACCTTTCTATTTATATAAAGTTCGCCCTCTCCTGTTTCAATATATTCTGCATTTTCGTGGTCGAGTTCTTTTAGGATAACTTTTTTACATATACTAAAATCTTCATTTTGAATTTCTTTAAGTACTTCTTCTCTTTCCATATCTGCCCATAAATCAATTCTATCAATTGACTTACTATCTTTTTCAGCTGGTAATAAATATCCCAATGAAGTGTAAACAACTTTATTGCCACAATTTGCACAAGTTAAATAATTGGCATCGGTAGACATTTGATATTCAGCCCCGCACTTTGGACATTTATACAAAACATATTCCATACCTTTTGCATAATTTTTGTGCGTAAACTCAACATTATTTTCTCTTTGCCAAATATTATCATTATATGAAAGTGCCTCAGCTACTTTTTCATAAACTTCTTTAGCCGAAAGTTTGCGTAATTCTTCCTGAGATAATAATTGATATACCTTAGACTCTACTTTGCCTCTTTTAACACCGTGGAACCATCTAGGTTTTGTTAGGAAAGAACCGTTTGTATTAACAATAACTACATTACTATCCATCATCTTAACAAACTTACCTATGTTAGCAGGTAAATGTTCCATACCTTTACCATCTATACACGTTTTTCCTTCTGGGAAAACTAATACATTTTGATTATTTTTTAATGTTGCTTTCATTTGCCTAAGTGCATTAACATCCATTGACATTTGGTTTTTGGCTATTGCACCAAATCGTACAATAAAAGGTTTTAATTTAGGCCAAGTGAATAAATCTTTTGCCGCAACTATATTAAATCTCTTGGGAAATAATGCAAGCGCAGCAAATACAATATCCATTGTACTTGCGTGGTTAGCAAGTGCTAATACTGGTGATTTTACACCACGAATATTTATCCTTTCTATTTTGTGTTTGTACCAAAATTTAATAATAGGCTTTGCTAATATTATCGGAAGGTAGTACAACCAAAATAATGGTTTCCTTAT
>Ga0172378_10004295_pt1 | contig 13382 bp, 7 predicted proteins | sample GrowelOW332metaG_FD_119755 | JGI IMG/M metagenome (GOLD analysis project Ga0172378, IMG submission 119755) | Groundwater microbial communities from an aquifer near a municipal landfill in Southern Ontario, Canada - Pumphouse #3_1 metaG | ecosystem: Environmental > Aquatic > Deep subsurface >...
ACAAGCGTCTTTCCACCATTGAGCATCATGTGTCTGGATTTTCAATTTGCGTTGCACATCTTGAAAACGCTGCAAATCTACATAATCTTCTACAGAATCCCAACATTTTTGGAAATTTCTTGTCTCTTCCAAGCCCAATTGATAATAATAACAGAGTTCTTCCCATAAAGTTCTACCAGATGATAATTTATAGGACCAAGGAATATGGTGAAACCATAACAAATACTTTTCCGGACATGTATTTATATTGTCAAATTGGCTGCACAAAGGTTCGGCATATTGATGTACGGCATCTGTTCCTTTACTGCTTCTTTCGAATCCGATACCGATAGAGTCCGCTTTATGATAATAAAATGGTTGCCAATCGGCACGAAGATCTTTAACAAAATACCACGGTTCGGGTCCATAATGATGATTCCCGGCAAAAATATGATGAAGACCTATGGGCATCATATAATGTACAGCAGCTTCACGACTTTCCAACATCATCTTACATACCGGTTCTACAAAACGTTCATCAGTAGTAAATGTTTGTTTCAGCCATTCTTTGGCAATCTGATCGGAGGTCAACTGACTATTCCATGCTAAACGCCCAAATGCATACCAATTAGCTTGTGCAAAATGATGCCCACACCAATTTGCATCATCACCAATATTAGCGACTCCAGCCATTGCTGAATATCCGTGAAGAACATTCTCTGTAATCCGAGCAATAGTATATCCCTTACTTGGACGATATGTATCAGAGTCCAAACATTCCTTAAACAATGGAGCAAGAAAAACCAAATGATTTGCTGCACCCAAATATTCTTGAGTAATCTGAAATTCTACCATCTCCTGCGTCTTCTCAAGAACTCCGAAAAGAGGACTAAATGGTTCACGTGGTTGAAAATCAATAGGCCCATTCTTTATCTGGATAATTACATTATCTCTAAATTGTCCATCCAACGGTTGAAATTCCTGATATGCTTGTTTAGCACGATCCTTGTCATTCGCTTTGTATACAAATGCACGCCACATGATAATTCCCCCATATGGTTTTAATGCATCTGCCAACATATTGGCACCTTCGGAATGTGTCCTTTTATAATCACCAGGGCCAGGCTGACCTTCTGAGTTTGCTTTTACCAAAAAACCGCCAAAATTAGGAATCAGAGAATATATTTCCTTTGCTTTTTCTTTCCACCACTTTTTCACATTTTTATCCAAAGGATCTGCCGTTTTCAATCCTCCAATGACCAAAGGTGAAGCAAAGTTTACTGAAAGATAAACTTTAATACCATAAGGTCTGAATACTTCGGCCAAGGCTTTTACTTTTAAAAGATTTTCTTTTTCCAAAATTTTTGGTGAGGCATTTACATTATTTAAAACACATGCATTAATACCAATAGATGCATTAGCTCTAGCATATTCAACATAACGTGGTGAGAGTTTATCCGGAAGTTCATTCCATTTCCACAAAGAATGACCGGCAAAACCTCGTTCTATTGTTCCATCTGGATTATCCCAATGATCTAGTACGCGAATCTTATATGAAGGCGTTTCTTCAATATTCAAATTAGTAGTTAAGACCCCTGTCTGTTGTAATCTCAACAAATCATAAGCACCATATAAAAGACCTTTCTCTCCTTTTGATAAAATCGTAACTATATTCCCATCAGAATGAATTTGATATCCTTCTTCTCCTAAATTAAAACTGATTTTATCTTTACTAATTTTTAAAACGACAGGACTTCCTTTCCAATATTTTAATAATTCTTGATATGCTATTGTTGCTGTTTCACCTTTAGCTTGAATTGTAATTTTAGCAGGAGACAAATTTTCCCCACATGGCAACCACAAACGACTACCATCTTCAGCATACAAAAAAGTAAAATTTACCAATAAGAAAAATATAAAAAGCAGTTTCTTCATACTTTTATTAGTTAACATTTTACATTTATCATTCAGAGGTCCCCTGAATTGTTTTAATTCTACCTTGTTGATCATATTCCAATTCAACAACCTTAAGACTTCTTAACCATGTTTTCCCTTTTGACGGAACACAGTCATGATGGAAAAGATACCATTTATCTTTGAATTTAATAATAGAGTGATGTGTAGTCCAACCTACTACAGGTGTAAGAATTACTCCCTGATAAATAAAGGGACCATAAGGATTATCTCCTATAGCATAACAGATCTTATGCGTATCACCTGTTGAATATGAATAATAATATTTACCATTATATTTGTGCATCCAAGATGCCTCAAAAAATCTTTTTTCATTATCTCCTGCGGTTAGTGGTTTTCCACTTTCCCCTAGGATTACAACAGATTGTGGTTCCTCAGCAAATTCAAGCATATCTTTTGATAACTTAACAACTCTTGAAGGTATCGCAGGTTCGCTGTCTTTAGGAAATTCTGCAGATTCCAACGCTTTGTTATTTTTATATCGTTGCAATTGACCACCCCAAAGTCCACCAAAATACATATAATAATTCCCATCTTCATCATTAAAAACGGCCGGATCTATGCTGTAACTTCCTTTGATTGGATTTGATTGAGGAATGAAAGGCCCTTCAGGACGATCACCAATTGCTACACCAATATGAAATACGTCATTTTTATCCTTTAAAGGAAAATACAAATAATATTTATCATTTTTAAATGCAATATCACAATCCCATAACTGACGCCCTGCCCAAGGAATTTGATCAACACTCAAAACAACACCGTAGTCTGTTACTTCACCATTTTCTATATCATCCATAGAAAATACGTGATAATCTTTCATATCAAAATGGTCACCATTATCATTTTCAGGAATACCACTTTCACGATCGTGTGAAGGGTAAATATAAACTTTTCCATTAAAAACATGGACTGCTGGATCAGCCATATAATCATTCTTAACTAAATATTTTGCTGTTTTCATAATCTATATATATATTTATTTCGCTTCTTTAATAATTTGCTTTACAATTAATTTCGGTTGAATATCTCTATCAAACAATACTGGGTAATCTTTACGCCCGAAAACTGGCCAATTATTACGCCAAGAATTTCCGTCAGTCAAGCCCCATACTGTTACTCTCGAAATAAGATCATGATGTTTTAGAAAAATTTTGAAAAAACCGTTCATTCTTTTTGTCCATTCCTTTTCAGCATTTAAAGAAATCCCATTTTTATAGGGATTCAATTTTTCCATATATTCAGCTTTTTGACTAATATTGGCACCCGACACATTTTCAGGATTAGGTAATGCAGTTAAATCTAATTCAGTAATCATAACTTTACATCCTGTAGAACCATATGCTACTATAGCCCTTTCATATTCATCAAAATTAGGATAATCCAAAGCAAAATGTCCTTGCATACCTATTCCATCAATTCTTATACCGTCTGATTTTAATTGCTTAACCATAGCCAATACCGTTTTCATTCTACCAGGTTTTGCCATAGAATAATCATTATAATATAGTTCCGCATTGGGATCAGCTTCATGAGCATATTGAAAAGCAAGACGAATATAATCTTTCCCTAAAATCTGATAAAATTTTGAATTTCTAAAATCACCATTATCTTCAATCGCTTCATTAACAACATCCCATCCTTTTATTCTACCTTTATATCGACTTATAATAGTTTGAATATGCGATTTCATACGTGCTTTTAATGTATCTGCAGATACATTATTACCATTTTTATCCACGCAAAACCAAGGAGCTAATTGAGAATGCCAAATAAGACAATGGCCAACAATGAATTGATTATTTGCCTCACCAAAATTAACATAAGCATCAGCATCTTTGAAATTAAAATGATCACGTCCTGGATGAATTGATCCACATTTCATACAATTTTCAGGAGTTATTGAACTAAACTGTTTAGCTATCGTTTGAGCCTCTAATCCTGAAATATCTTTGGTTTGTTCAACATTGACCGACACTCCAATCAAAAATTTATTCTTTAATGCATCTCTTAAAGTAGTTGTCTGTGCATTGGCATGATAAACTACTACAATTGCAAAAATACATAAAATTACTGTTGTGATATTTTTTTTCCTCATTTTTAATAATTAATTTGTTACTCTTCTATCTCTTGTTCCCTTCTTAACGTTAATTCCTTTTGTATTTGCTCATTGAATTTCTTCGTAATTGGATAGAACATCAAAGCAATTACTCCAATAATAAATGTAATCGCCGGTATAAAACTAGCAGAAATTTTGATGCCAATTACTGCAGTTTCACTCTGCATTGTTGCATTTGCTACATATCCAAAACTAGAAAGTATTGTTCCTGCAATGGCACCTCCTAATCCCAAACCAGCTTTTAATGCAAAAACAATACCGGCAAAAGTCAGTCCGGTTGCACGGCGATAATAAATATATTCAGAATGATCAGCAACGTCTGCAATCATTGCCCATAATAAAGGAACAGTTGGTGCATACGCCAAACTCTTAAGTATATTCAATATAAACATCGTACTAATATCATTTTTGGAAGGGAAATAGAACATAGCAGTAAATATGGCTGTTAAAGCGAGACAAATAACAAACACCCACTTTTTCCCATAACGATTTGCAAGGAACTGTGAAAGAAAAATTACTCCAAAAAATTGAATTAATGAACCAACCATATTAAATAAACTGAAACCCACAGTATATGCATCTGAATTCTGCTTTGCTATTAAACCAAAAGCATTTAAAATACTAAACCAAAAACCTCCTTGTGTATTTGGTTCTGCAACAAGTCCCATCTTATCTAAAAATTGCATCAAAGCGTTGGTGTCTACATAATTTTGAAAATAAAAAGACATAGCACTACCCCACATTGCTAGTGTTGTAAATAAAAATAACGTAAGGATAAACATAGACCTCCATGGCAAACTACTAAATAAATCTTTAAAATCCTCTTTAATATTACTCTTCTGATTTATTGGAGGAGATATGCGTTCTTTAGCTGAAAAAAAAGTTATCACAAAGAAAACAAATGCAATAACAGCAAATAATGAAACGGTACATAGCCAACCCTTTCCTTCATCAACTCCTGTGCTTGTATGCCCAAATTTACTTACTAATGGCAATGTCAATCCTTGCACAATAAAAGTGGCAATTGTCGTTGCAATAAAACGTATAGATGTAATGCTATTACGTTCTTTGATATCAGATGACATTACTCCACACAATGAAGAGTAAGGAGTGTTATTAAAAGAATAGACCGTCATTAATAATGTATATGATATACCCGCATATAAGGCTACTAACGTTTTATTTTCAATGCCCGGATTATAAAAAGCTAAAACATAGAATACGCAAAACGGAAGAGCTGTCCATAAAACCCATGGACGATACTTGCCCCATTTAGTTCGTGTTCTATCAGATAAAATTCCCACAGTAGGATCCACAAATGCATCAACCACCCGTGCTATCAACATTATACTACCCGCAACAGCACCTTCCAAACCGAACACATCTGTATAAAACTTTAACTGGAATATCATCATCATTTGAAAGACGAAATTCGCTGACATATCACCCAAACTATAACCGATCTTTTCGGTCATCGAAACTTTTTGGTTTTGCATATTCATAATAATAAATTTTTATTTATTTCTTTAAACTTAATAGTGTATCTAATTGATTTACAATTCTATTACCGACTACTTCTTTATTCAATGGATGAATATCATTCCATTCCCCTACATCGGAGATTTCTACAAGAGCCGTATTAGGAGTCGTATCGGTCACTTCTTTTTGTGCAAGTTTGATACCTGTCCAACCAACCTGATCAGGACTTTGAGGATGCATAAAATTAGGTAACTGTATAATAACAAACGGAAGATCAGGAGCATTTAAACGACTTCTCCAATCACCAATTAAAGATTTTAATAAAGGAGCATAATCATTATAACGTCCCGTATTAGATTCTCCTTGGTACCAAATAGCCGCTAAAATTTTGAAATTCAATAATGGAGAAATCATGCCATTATACAAACAACAAGGTTTATAATATAAAGTTATACCATCTGGCATTTTCGGCATTTTAGTAGCCAAACGATACATCCAGCCTTCTTTCATTGATACTTCAGAATTATTAAATATCAATTTATAAGGTTTGTCTGGAACAAAACAGGGAACTCCGGAATAACTAATAAGTCGAATATCTATTTCATTTTTCCCTTCTTTTAAGAATGAAACTGGAACTTTATATATTCGAGGAGGATACTGATAAGCTGTAGTTCCGACTAAATGTCCGTTAATGAAAATAGAATCAGCATCAACAATACATCCCATTCTAAGTATAGCATTTTCTTCAGCTTGTACCGCAGATAAATTAAATTCTTTTTTAAACAAGTGAAGACCATTGATCGGACGCAATCCATCAAAGCCCCAATCAGCTGAGAACAAAGAAATTGGACGCCACATAGAATTAGAAGATACAGCAGCTTTATTCATTACATTAATCCAATTAACTCGAGTTAGAATACCTAATTTTTGAACAAATTGAACGTAATCATCACTTTTGCACATTTGCAAATCATTGTAATATTCTGGGAATTGCTTAATTATATCTTCACTTATCCAAGACTCTACAGGAGTTCCCCCAACAGAAGAATTAATAATACCAACCGGAATCTGATGTTGTCGATAATATTCTTTAGCAAAAAAATAGCAAACGGCAGAAAAAGCAGGAGCTTGCTCAGGAGTTAAAGTTAACCATTTACAAGATCCATTTTTTACATCATCTTGAGCTTCATGAAAGTTAGGAGTCATAGGAACTTTCACATAATGAATATTTTCATTAGAATAAGCGGTTACTTTTTCCTTATATAAATCCATTACTCGTGCAATAGGTAACTCCATATTTGACTGACCAGAACAAAGGAATACATCTCCGACCAAAACATTTTTCACACTTACATTATTAATTGTAACTGTATATGGGCCACCCGCTGATTGAGCTGGAATCTTTAAGATCCAATTACCATAAGCATCAGCTCGTGTTTTGTACTGTTTATCTTTAAATATTAAAATAATGTTTTCATGAGGATCTGCATATCCCCACCAATTCATCTCAACATTACGTTGAAAAACGACTCCATCAGAAATCATTTTCGGTAATCTAACTTCAGCAGAAATTGTAAAAACAATAATATACAGAAGAGCTACTGTAATATATAAAATTTTTTTCATTTTAAATGATTATTTATATTTATAAAGTTTTACATGTAGAATGTTGAATTTACCAATAAGAATACGTATAGTCACCCTTGATAATCTTGATCTACATTAAATCTTTTGATATATTTTCATTGAACTGTCAGTTCGTTGGTTATCTCCATATAATCTCTGCGATCTTCAAGCATCCAAATTTTATTTTCAATCGGAATCATTATAACAGTTCTCTCTTGTTTCTTGATTTTGGTGATATAACTTATCCACCGAGAAAAAACTTTACTTTCTGCGTTAAATACATTATCAGAAAGAGCATTTGCTACTTCGAATGGTACTCCAATTTTTGTATATGCACGAGGATACTTTTTATATTCTTTTTTGAACCATTCGGGTACATAATGACACATACGATTTTCCCATATACCAAACCAAAGAAAAACAATCTTAAGATCATTTTTTCGAGTTTGATCAATAACTTTATCTGTCAACGTAAAATCAAATGTGCCTTCTTTTGGTTCAAGTAAATCCAAATATGCATGAATCAGAACTGTATTTAAACCAACTTGTTGAAGCTTAGGAAATATTCGTTCAATTTTACTAACAGAGTATACTGAAGAGTTACCTAGCCCTCCACCAAGTATCATAAAAGGTTTCCTATTGGCTATCAATTGTGTTGCAGAACCCACTTGCATAAAATATGATAAAGAATTTTCCCCATAAAAGTAAAACGAGAACGTTGACATTAAAAGCAAAAACAATAATCGTTTCATAGTATATTAATAAATTATTAAGCAAATTTACTAATTCTAACAATATATAATTAAATAATTCGTTTCAGATATCGTATTAGAATGTAACATTATCATTGAAAATTGTAACAAATACTATTAGACATGAAACATCTAAGATTTCCAAATATTGAATTCCTCTTTTTTCATATTTAAAATTAATGATTAATATTTAAAAAGACTCTATTTCATCGGAATTAAAAACAATAAAATGACAAAAATGACATTATAAGTGATAAAAGAAAATATGCTTTTGAAATTCTTATTAACTAATCATCTTTTTTATAAATATATACATTATCCCTTTAAAAAACTAAATAATATATATTCGTTTTTTGTCATTCTATTTGCTGACATCAATATAAATTTCTATTTTTGCTTAAACATAAAACCTGAAAATTCATTATTATGAGAAACTACATCCGAAGAATATTTATATTCCTCTTAATAATTTTGATTTCACCTATATATATTAGCGCGCAAGTAGGCAAGTTATATTCTGCAGAACAAGAATTATCAAATAGCCTTATTAACTGTATTTATCAAGATAGTTATGGTTTTATATGGACTTCAACTGAATATGGTCTTAATAAATATGACGGAACCAGATGCACCATATATAAGAATATCGAAAATGATCTAACTTCCCTTAAAAATAATTACGTTCGTACTACTTTTGAAGATAGTAAAAAAAGATTATGGATTGGAGAATTTAATGGACTGCAAATTTATGACCGTAACAAAGATTGTTTTAAGGAAATTCCTATGATAAAAAACGGAAAAAGAGTTTTTCCTTATGTTATCTCTATTATAGAATTACACAATGGAGAAATTTTGATTGGAACAGCCGGTAGAGGATTATTTTCTTTCGATAAGGTAAAAAATACAGTTATATCAAGAAATGATATAAATACTGCTATTAATTCATTATTTATTAGTTCCATATATGAAGATTCAAGATTCAACCTATGGGTCGGAACAGAAAATAATGGCGTGACATGCTATACACCATCAATAAAAAAATACCGTACATTCAAACATCCAAATATTTCCGATAACAGAATCTCGGCAATTACAGAGAACAAAGAAGGACAAATTTTTGTTGGTACATTAAACAACGGAGTAAATTTACTTGATGTTAATGCTCCTTCTTTTAAAATAATTGACAATAACACGACTTTACCTGTAAAGAGTTTAGTGGTTAATAGTCAAGATCAATTACTTATAGGAACCGATGGTGACGGATTAAAAATATATAACGGACAAAATGGGCACATGGAAGATTATCAACCTTCACATTCCAGCTATAATCTATCATCTGGAAAAGTTCATACAATTCTTGAAGATAGAGACGGGAACTTATGGTTAGGAATATTTCAAAAAGGTATATTATTTTTGCCTAAAATTGAAAGTAAATTCAATAATTGGAGCCTTTTAAAAAAAGACTCTCATAATATTATTTCAAGTTGTGTTATGTGTATACGGAGAACTGAAGACGGAAGAATTTGGATTGGAGTTGACAGTGAAGGTTTATACGAAGTAACATCTGCTGGAGAAATAAAACATCATTATGTCAGAATTTCTAAAGATGTGAATAGTGTACCAACTACTATCATGTGCATATTTGAAGACTCAAATAGAAATTTATGGTTAGGTTCATATACAAATGGTTTAGCATTATTTGACAGAAAATCAGGAAGGTGTACATATATTAACAAACTAAAAAATAAACGTATATATAGCCTAGCAGAAGGAAATAATAAAAAGCTATACATTTCTACTCTCGGTTCCGGGTTCTACAGTTACGACCTCATGTCACATGAATTAAAACACTATGACACAAATTCTTCATTGGGTAGAAATCTGTCTGATTCTGAAAGATTGGGAGCTGCAATGGGTTTTATTACATCTCTTTACGACGGAAAAGACCTAATATGGTTAGGACATTTTAAAGGTATCAACTGTTTTAATATAAAAACAAATTCTTTTATTGAATTGAAAGATATAAACAAACAATTAAATGGAAGATCCTGCTATAGTCTTATGAAAGACAGCAAAAATAACATATGGATTGGAACATCTTCCGGACTTTTTCTATATAATGTAAAAACAAAGAAATTAAATGAATACACTACGATTAACGGTCTAACGAATGAAGTTATTAGTGGTATCTGTGAAGATAATCACTATAAAATATGGTGTAGTACATATAATGGGGTTACAAAACTAGATCCTTTATCAGGAAAATGTCTTAACTTTTTCATTCAAGACGGTTTACAAGGTAACGAATACACTTATGGCGCATATTTCAAAGATAAAACTGGAAATATTTACTTCGGAGGGACTAATGGCATTACATGTTTTAACCCTGAGATTATACAAGAATCAAAAAGACATTTAAGATTACAAATTACTAACTTTTATTTATATAATAATCAACCAGTAAACACACGGACTAAATCGGGTGGACATCCTGTGACTCAACAATCGGTACTAAAAAATGAAGTATACTCACTAGCTCACAGTGATAACACTTTTACTATAGAATTTTCTACAATGGATTATGCGAATCCAGAACGGATAATTTATGAATATAAAATGGAAGGACTTAGTGATATTTGGACATCCAGTCGCCCTGGAATTAATAGAGTTACATACAACAATTTACGACCTGGAAATTATATATTTATTGTGCGGGCACGTGATGGATATAACTATTCGAAAGAAAAAAGAATCAATATAATTATTGCGCATCCGTGGTATTCTTCAGGATGGGCCTTTCTACTTTATTTCTGTTTGTCAGTAACATTCTTCGCTGCTCTAGCTAATATCCTACGTTCTAAAAGAGAACAACTTAAAGAAGTCCGTTTACGAAAAGATGCTGAAAGAATTAATGAGGCTAAATTGCAATTTTTTATTAATATCAGTCATGAAATACGTACCCCTATGACACTTATCATTAATCCGTTGGAGAAACTTTTAAAAATCACTCAGGATTCTGAATTAAAAAATACGCTCATACTGATGCATAGAAATGGACAAAGAATTCTTCGATTGATAAATCAACTTCTCGATGTCAGAAAAATAGACAAAGGACAAATGCATATAAAATGTCGTGAGACAGATATAGTTGGTTTCATTAAGGATTTAATGTTAACATTTAATTACACAGCAGAAAAAAAGAATATAACATTCCGTTTTTTCCATGAAGAAGAAGAAATAAAAGTCTGGATAGATCTTAACAATTTTGATAAAATATTGATGAATCTATTGACAAATGCTTTTAAATTTACTCCAGATGGTGGAGAAGTAACTATAACTCTATCTACTGGAACTAATCCGATGACCAAAGATGCATTACGCAACTATTTTGAAATTTCAGTGATTGATAATGGCATCGGATTGGTTCCAGACAAAATAGAAAAAATATTCGAACGCTTCTATCAAATTGATAATGATGTAACACAATCAAATTTCGGAACAGGAATAGGCCTCCATCTTTCCAAATCTCTAGTAGAACTTCATCATGGGGTTATTAAAGCAGAAAATCGTATAGATAGTTCTGGAAGCAAATTTACAGTTCGTTTACCTTTAGGTTGCGATCATTTAAAAGCTGAAGAACTTATTGATCCGGAAGAAGTGTCTATATCGACGGATATACCATTGCATGATAATTATTCTATCAAAGAAGACGTTAACACTGAAATTGAAAAAAATGAAAAAATTAAGTCGAAGACCAAATACAAAATTTTAATTGTTGAAGATGAAGAAGATATAAAAAATTATTTAAAAGAAGAACTTAGAAAAAATTATCATATATTAACATGCAAAAATGGAAAAGAAGCACTGGAAATAGCTTTAACTACAAATCCAGATTTAATAATTAGTGATATCATGATGCCCGAAATGGATGGATTAACTCTATGTAAAAAGCTCAAACAAAACATTAATATCAATCATATTCCTATTATTTTATTAACTGCAAAATCCAAAATAGAAGACAAAATGGTAGGCATAGAAACGGGGGCAGATGCATACTTTGTAAAGCCCTTCATTATCGAAGAATTACAGGCTTCTATAAATAATCTTCTCACAAATCGTGAAATGCTACGAAATAAATTTAATGGCTCACAACTACAAGAAGATAAAATCAAAAAAATATCATTAAAATCATCTGATGAAGTATTGATCGAAAAAATCATGAAAGCGATCAATAACCATTTGGATAATCCTAAATTCAGTGTAGAAGAACTGGCAAATGAGGTTGGACTAAGTCGAGTACATATTCATAGAAAACTAAAAGAACTTACAAATCAATCAGCAAGTGACTTTATCAGAAGCATCCGTTTAAAGCAGGCTGCATTATTATTATCTGAAAAAAAGATGGGAATATCTGAAGTAGCTTACGCAGTAGGCTATACAAATCTATCACATTTTTCAGCAACATTCCGAGAGCAATATGGAGAAACTCCTAAAGATTATATGAATAGACAAACGAAAAAAAAACAAAATCAAGATGAGGTAAGCGATTAATTTCTTAATCTTTTAATTCTTTCTTTTTAGACAAATCGCTAACCTTACAAGGATTCTTATTAATAAAATCTTTCCAATTTGTATAATGCTTCTCTATTTCGGGACACCCCATCTGAAGATAATGGCAATAAGAAGCAGCCAAAGCATCAGTCGCATCCATAAAATCACACATGTCTTTACTTGAAATCTTCAGAATTTTCTGAAGCATTGTAGCAACTTGTTCCTTACTGGCTCTACCATTTCCGGTTAAAGCCATCTTTATCTTCAATGGTGCATATTCATGTATCGGAATATCTCTATGTATAGCAGCTGCAATGGCGATACCCTGAGCCCTTCCAAGTTTCAACATAGATTGTACATTTTTCCCAAAAAAAGGAGATTCAATAGCTACTTCATCAGGTAAGAATGATTCAATAATACCTGTTACTCGTTCAAAAATGTAGCCTAATTTTAAGTAAGGGTCTTTAATTTTACGTAGATCTATCACTCCCATTGTTATCATTGACGGATGAGTGCCAACGACCTTTAAAACTCCATATCCCATAATATTAGTACCAGGATCTATTCCTAAAATTATTTTTTCAATAACAGGTTTTAGCATCATTTTATATATTTAAACTAATCACAAAGATAATACTTTTGAGAAAAACACCCAACAATTAATCTCATTCATTATTTGTAATTACATATCTAAAAAAAATTAAATCTATATAGATATTATAGAAAATTTAAAAGAATAAATGTATAATTGTAAATAAAAATAAAACAGCATATAATATTTGTTATACTTATGAGATTAGGGGTTCTTTTATATAGTTTTATATTTGGAATTATTTCAATGTACGCTCAGGGAATTAAGGGAATTATAACAGATAACGAAAATCATTCTATAAGTAATGTAG
>Ga0172378_10004296_pt1 | contig 13382 bp, 12 predicted proteins | sample GrowelOW332metaG_FD_119755 | JGI IMG/M metagenome (GOLD analysis project Ga0172378, IMG submission 119755) | Groundwater microbial communities from an aquifer near a municipal landfill in Southern Ontario, Canada - Pumphouse #3_1 metaG | ecosystem: Environmental > Aquatic > Deep subsurface >...
ATATTCAACGCCGCATGCTGTGAGCATTTTTGCGGATATTTCGCCTGTGTATGCGCCCTTATCTGCAAAATGAACATTTTCAGCACCGATTTTGATGTTTGATCCTTCAGCTGCTTTCATAGCCGCAGCGATTGTGATAAATGGAGCGCAGAAAATAATATCGCACTTGTCTTTTCCTGCAACCATGGGTTTGATTTCGTTTATAAATGCAACTGCCTCATTGGGGGTAAAATTCATTTTCCAGTTACCCGCAATTACGGTACGTCTTTTTTTTGAATTCATTATCTGTAATCCTTTATAAATTATTTATCTTGGAGGCAGGCAATTCCAGGAAGAGTAAGTCCCTCAAGAAATTCAAGAGATGCGCCGCCGCCTGTTGATATATGTGTGATTTTTGAATCGAATCCGAGCTGTTCGCAAGCTGCAGCACTGTCTCCGCCGCCGACAATTGTAATAGCGTCAGAATCTGCAAGAGCCTGAGCTACTGCTATAGTTCCCTTTGCGAGAACAGGATTTTCAAATACACCCATTGGGCCATTCCAAACAACGGTTTTTGCTGTCTTTATGGCATCGGCGAATGCTATTTGAGATTTCTTGCCGATATCAAGACCCATTTTGTTGGAAGGGATAGCTTTTGATGAAACATTTTCAACCTCGATTGAAGCGTTGTCAATTGGATTTGGGAAGCTTGCGCAGACAACTGTATCAATAGGAAGAAGAAGATTTACGCCCTTTTCTTTTGCTTTTGCAAGCATATTTTTGCAGTAATCGAGCTTTGTTTCATCAAGGAGAGATTTACCTACACCATAGCCCTGAGCAGCCATAAAGGTATAAGCCATTCCACCACCGATGATAAGCGTGTCAACCTTTGTGAGTAGGTTGTCGATAACATTGAGCTTGTCTGCAATTTTTGCTCCTCCGAGGATAGCGACAAAGGGGCGTTCTGGATCAGCTAAAGCCTTGCCCATGATACGGATTTCTTTTTGAATGAGATAACCGCATACTGCAGGCAAATAATCAGCAACACCTGCTGTTGAAGCATGCGCACGGTGAGCAGTGCCAAAAGCATCATTGACAAAAATATCAGCCATATCCGCAAGAGCTTTTGCAAATTTGGGATCATTCTTTTCCTCACCCTTATCAAAACGGACATTTTCAAGAAGCATGATGCTGCCGTTCTTAAGAGCAGCAACTTTTGCTTTTGCATCCTCTCCAATTATATCCTTTGCGAGCGGAACAGGAACTCCGAGAAGTTCTGTAAGGCGAGCCGCAACGGGAGCGAGAGAATATTTCGGATTTGCCTCGCCATTCGGTTTGCCGAGATGTGAGCAGAGTATAACCTTAGCTCCATTTTTAGCAAGGTATTTAATTGTTGGCAGAGCCTCGCGGATTCTCTTGTCACTGGTAATAACACCATCCTTGAGCGGTACGTTGAAATCACAGCGTGCAAGAACTTTTTTGCCTTTTACTTCAATGTCTTCAATAGTTTTTTTATTATACACGGTTTTATATCTTCCTTTCATAAAATATTATTTTACCAATTATAATATACCATATTTAGGTAGATTAATCAAGAGCTTTCGATAAAATTTTACCTATTAATTTAATTATAGGCCTATTAAATACGAAATTTGTTATGTTTGCACAAATGGCGCGTCAAAAATCACCTTGTCCCATTATATAGAGTCAGTCCTCGTCGCCACTGCCCTCTGGCAATTCGATTTTCATTAACTCGGCAGGGTCAATTTTACCTTTTGTCCTCTCGAAATAAGCAATGTTGTTCCTCAGCAGAAAAATAAACTGATTATTTATATTTCTTCCCTCAGAAGCGGATATATATACGAGTTTTCTGTAAAGCTCATCAGTCAGCTTCACCTCAATTGAATAGTTCTTTTTCACTTCTATTGTATCTCCTAACTTACGGCAGTTAACACAAGCGGTAAAGGGCTGATATTTTCATTTTTTATCACTCCTTGTGCAAAGCTGTCGTTAAAAATATATTTTCTTACATCTTCACGGTCAAGAATCAGGGGCATGCGGTCATGAATTACGGCAATGCTTGAATTTGCAGGTTTTGTCAAAATAACAAAGTTGTCTTTCCCGTTATAAAACGTGTGTATTCCCGCAAAATACATTATTTCTTTATAATATCTCTGTATCAAATACTTGTCTTTTGTTTTCCGTACGCTTTTGCCGTTTATTTGGCTTGTGGTATGAGACCACTCGAAAAATCCGCTGCATGGAATAACGCATCTCTGCTTTTCCGCACTCTCACGGAACGTGGTACTGCTGTAAACTGTTTCCGAGCGTGCATTGAAAATCAGACGAGACTTGCTTTTTTCAGGGTTGTCTTTATCCTTGAAATTAAATTCAAAACCCCAGTTTGCACAAATTACCGACGGCGCGTTGCTTTGCCTTACAATTAACGGAACGGTGTCATTTGGGAAAATTTCCCCTGTTTTATATGTAGTACCATACGTAATCGCGGCGAAAATTTGCTGCATTTCGGGGGTGTTTGTGTCAATTACATACCTGCCACACATAAAATCACTCCTGAACGATGATTTTGTCAAGCCACCTTACGATGTCGGCATAAATCTTTTCCCTATCTTTTTCGTTGAGAATCTCGTGCCGTGCTTCTGAATATATCTTAACACTAACTTTTTCCATGCCAGCCTTACGCATTCTCTCATAAACAGTACAAACGCCACGTCCGTATTGCCCGACAGGGTCGTTGCCGCCGCTTATTAAGAAAATAGGCAAATTTGCGGGGAGCTTTGCTGCCCAATTGGTAGTGGAGACTTCCTCAAGCAATGAGAAAAGGTCGTAATAAGCACGCACGGTAAAGACAAATTGGCAGTACTCGTCATGCTCGTATTTATCGACTATTGCTGTATCGCTTGATATCCATGCGCAAGGCGTACTTCCCTTTGGATATTTTTTGTTGTAACCCATAAAGGAGAGGTTTTTGAGGAACACGCTGCGGTATCGCTCGCCTTTGGTTTTCATTAGAAATTTAGCAATTGCTTTGCCAAGCGCCGTTGCGGATTGTGGTCCTGCGGTTCCGATAATGACAGCTGCTGCCAGCTTTTCATTAGGATAGCGTGAAAGATATGCGCGTGCGATAAAAGAGCCCATGCTGTGCCCTGCAAGTATTATGGGTTTGTCGGGGTATTTTTCTCTTATTAGAGAGGTCATTTTGTGGGCATCTTCAACCCAAAAGTCCGCCCCACCGCCGTCCGCAGTATATCCTAAGTCGTCGTGTGTTGCCACACTTTCACCGTGTCCGAGTTGGTCGTGACCGCAGAAAACATAACCGTTTTTGCAAAGCATACCTGCAAACTCGTCATATCGGCGCATATATTCGCACATTCCGTGGCAAAGTTGAAATACTCCGCGTATCTCGCCACTTTTAGGCTTGAATATAAACCCGACAATGTTTGACTTCGAATCGGAGGAGACAAAGGTAACTTTTTCAACATCATAAAATTCTTGATATTTGCCCATATGAAATGCCCTCCATTTATATTATTTTTGAATTTACTCTACCTTATTAAGATATTCCATTTGTTCGTCTGTCAGTGTATCTATCTTGCCGCCGACTGCTGTTAGTTTTAGGTTTGCCACATAGGAATCTATTTCTGCCGGTACTGAATATACCTTTTTGGCGAGTGTGCCTTTGGTTTTTGCCAAATATTCAAGGCTTTTTGCTTGAATAGCAAAGGACATATCCATAATTTCAGCAGGATGTCCGTTTCCTGCGGCAAGATTGACAAGCCGTCCCTCGGCAAGTAGATTTAATATTCTGCCGTCGCTCTGACGATAACCGCATATGTTGGGCTTTCGGTCAAAGACTTCAACCGACAGCTCACGAAGTGCTTTTTTATCTATTTCAACATCAAAATGTCCGCTATTGCAAAGCAGAACTCCGTCTTTCATGTTCTTAAAATGCTCTTTGCCGATAACATCACAACAACCAGTGACTGTTATAAACAAATCGCCAATTTTTGCCGCTTCACTCATCGGCATAACACGGAAACCATCCATAACAGCTTCAATAGCTTTGACCGGGTCTATTTCGGTGATAACCACGAGAGCGCCCATTCCCTTTGCCCTCATTGAAATTCCTTTGCCACACCAACCATATCCTGCAACAACTACCGTTTTTCCTGCTATTATTAGGTTTGTGCAGTTCATTATCCCGTCAAGGGTAGACTGCCCTGTGCCATATCTATTGTCAAACAGATGCTTGCAGTTCGCATCGTTGACGTTTATCATGGTGTAGTCAAGCAAGCCGCGTCGTTCTCTTGCAAGCAGACGGTGAATTCCCGTTGTGGTCTCCTCACAGCCGCCGATAAGGTTTTTTCCGTATTCCCTGCACTCCCCATGCAACAGAGAGATAAAGTCTCCGCCGTCATCTATAACAAGGTCGGGACAGACAGAAAGAGTGGATTTGAGGTGCTTGCTATAATCCTCATCTGACACGCCATGCAGAGCGTTTACACAAAAACCGTCTGCCACAAGCGATGCGGCAACATCATCTTGCGTTGAGAGGGGGTTACATCCTGTTGCAAAAACCTCGGCTCCTCCCGCGCGGAGAACGTGAGCAAGGTAAGCTGTTTTTGCTTCAAGATGAATTGACATTGATATTTTCATACCCTTGAAAGGTTTTGTGCGTTCAAAGTCTTCTTTTATGCGGTTTAGCACGGGCATATATGAGCGAACCCAGTTGATTTTATCCTTGCCCGATTTAGCGAGATTTATATCGGCTATGTGTGACACGATTTCTTTATTCATTATGTTGTATCCTTTATTTTGTTGCAAATACTATGGCAAAACTTGTTTTGCATATTTATGCTGTATATTACTGTAAATATTTTAACAGACCTTGCGATAAAATGCAAGAGTTTTGACTATTTATTTGATTTTTCTTTACTTTTTATTGCGGATGTGTTATTATAATACAATGATTAAAGGCGACACGGTGGGGAAAAATATTGTTTGAAAACAATAATACGTCATCTTTTGCAGTGTGGGGAGATATATGGATTTTAAGGAGTTGCTTTCAACAAAGGGAAGAATAATGGGCATTGATTTTGGCGATACCAGAACAGGTCTTGCCGTCAGCGATGTCTCACGTTTTCTTGCGAGCGGAATCGGTTTTATCAAAGTAGGAGGGCTCTCTAAAACAGCGGAGGAATGCGCAAGGATTGCTAAAGAACAAGGCGTTTCCGCTTTTGTGATAGGCTTGCCCTCAAACATGAATGGCAGTGAAGGAACAAGAGCCGAGCGAGTGCGTGAGTTTGCCGCAGCGCTTGAGGAGATAAGTTCACTTCCCGCGGCTTTTATGGATGAAAGACTTACCACTGTGGCTGCATCAAGATTTTTAAACGAAACCAACACAAGAGGCTCCAAACGCAAGGGCGTTATAGATACGCTTTCCGCACAAATAATTTTACAGAATGCACTTGATAAGCTGAAATATATAAAATAATATGTTAAGCCTTCCCCACTGGAGAAGGTGGCACTGTCCGTGACGGATGAGGAGAACCCCGTTTGTGCAGCTTAAAAATGCCCTCCTCATCCACCGCAAGCGGTCCCCCTTCTCCGCTGGAGAAGGCTAGGGAACGAGGAACGAACTAAACCAAAGCTTTCCCCATACATTACAAAAACGAATGAAGTTCTCATAATATTGAGGACGTGCCGTCCACAAGTGGTGGATGAGGGTTTGTTACATTATTCAGGAAACATTAAATAACAAGTTTTTATAGAGGTAAACAATAATATGTCAAATAAAACACAGGTTGCGGTGATTGGTGCCGGACACGCTGGAATTGAAGCCGCTCTCGCATCAGCCCGTCTCGGTATAGATACGGTGCTTTTTACAATGAGTTTTGAGTCCATTGGAAATATGCCATGCAATCCCTCGATAGGCGGCACTGGCAAGGGCCATATTGTATATGAAATTGATGCTCTCGGCGGTGAAATGGGACGTGCTGCCGACAACGTCACATTGCAGTCACGAACGCTGAATCTCGGCAAGGGTGCGGCTGTTCACGCAAAACGTATTCAGGCGGATAGAAAAAAATATGAGCAGATAATGAAAAGTACGCTTGAAACAACCGAAAATTTGCGTCTCGTTCAAGCCGAAATAACTGAAATAAGAACTAAAGATACCGATAGCGGAAAAGTCCTTAGTTCAGTTGTCACAATGCTTGACGAGGAATGGGAATGCTCAGCGGCAATTCTTTGTACGGGCACTTATCTTGAATCGAGAATTTTCGTCGGCAACGTCAATTATGCAGGCGGCCCTGACGGCTTTTTGCCATCAAATGGACTTAGCGCGTCACTTATATCGCATGGGATAAAACTCATGCGGTTCAAAACAGGAACACCAGCGCGTGTCAAACGCAGTTCCATTGATTTTTCGTCTCTTGAAGCTCAACCTGGTGAGACACCAATAATTCCTTATTCCGTACATACCGAGGACGGCTTTTTTGACAATCTTAAACAGATACCCTGCCATATAGTATATACCAACGCTAAAACTCACGAGATTATTCATGCGAATATTAAGCGTTCGGCACTGTTTTCAGGGCAAATTCATGGTACAGGGCCTCGCTATTGCCCATCAATTGAGGATAAGCTTGTACGTTTTGCCGATAAAGACAGGCATCAGCTTTTCATTGAGCCAATGGGAGAGAATACAGAGGAAATGTATATTCAGGGTTTTTCCACTTCCCTGCCAACAGATGTTCAGCACGAAATGTACCATTCGCTCAAAGGCTTTGCTAACGCTGAAATTATGCGTTATGCCTATGCTATCGAGTATGATTGTTGCGATCCTACACAACTGTATGCTACACTTGAATTTAAGGAGATTGATGGCTTGTACGGAGCTGGACAGTTCAACGGCACCTCGGGCTATGAGGAGGCTGCAGGGCAAGGACTTGTTGCTGGCATAAATGCAGCACTTAAAATAAAAGGCATGGAACAGCTAATATTTGAGCGTTCAAATTCCTATATTGGCACATTGATTGACGATCTTATTACAAAAGGTACAAACGAGCCATACAGAATGATGACTTCTCGCTCAGAATACAGGCTTGTTCTGCGTCAGGATAATGCCGACCTTAGATTGACACCGACAGGACATGATATAGGACTTGTATCCGATGAGGGCTATGCAAAATTTTTAAATAAAAAAGAAATGACACAAGCAGAGGAAAAACGTTTGCAAAGCACTTTCCTTTCCCCGGAAATGGTTAATGATTTTCTTTTGTCTGTCGGCGAACCGCCTGCATCAACAGGAATCTCACTTGCGGAGTTATTAAAACGACCACAGATAACATATGAACTGCTTTCAAAGGTTGATACACAACGCCCTGCCCTTCCCCGTGCTGTATGTACAACGGCGGAAGTCAATATCAAATACGAGGGCTATATTAAAAGACAGTATTCGGAAATTTCACATATTGCTAAGTCTGAATCAAGGAGACTTTCTGCTGATATTGATTATACTCAAATTAAAGGACTTAGAATTGAAGCGGCGCAAAAGCTTCAAAAATTCAAGCCTATGACAGTTGGACAAGCATCGAGAATAAGTGGAGTTAATCCTGCGGACATCTCCGTGCTGCTTATACATCTTGGACTTAAAGGAAATAAAGATAAAAATACGGATATTGGAAATTCATAATATATTGATATTTATCTATGTAAAGGAGAGCAAAGGTGCCTGAAAATTTTAAAAATAACTTGATTGATATATTTGTCAAAAACGGCTTATCAGAATATATAAATGAAAAAAGCATTGAAAAATTTGAGTTTTTATATAAAAAACTCATTTTAACGAATGAAAAATTCAATTTAACAGCAGTTAAAGATGAAAAAGGCGTTATTTTGAAGCATTTTGCAGATTCTCTTTTAATTTGTAAATACATTCCCAATAATGCAAGAGTCATTGATATCGGATGCGGTGCAGGCTTCCCTTCCCTTCCCCTGGCGATAGTCAGACAAGATATAAAGATACTTGCTATGGATAGCACGGCAAAAAAAGTTGACTATGTTAATGAATGTGCAAAAGAGATGGAGTTTAAAAATGTTGAGGCTGTGTGCGAAAGAGCCGAAATATTGGCAAATAATATAAAATACCGTGAAAAATTTGACGTATCAACTGCTCGCGCGGTTGCTCCCCTATCAGTCCTTGCTGAACTTTGCATACCGTTTGTTAAAAAAAGTGGTTGCTTCGTTGCAATGAAAGCACAAAACTCAGATGAAGAGGAAAGACAGGCAAGCAATATGGTTAAACTACTGGGATGTGAAAAGAGTTTTTCTCAGGAAATAATATTAACCGATGGGACAGACAATATGACAAGAAGAATCGTGTGTTACACAAAAATTGCTTTAACAGATAATAAATATCCTAGAAGTTATGCTCAAATTGTAAAGCAAAAGATGCAAATGTAAAAAAGCGCAAGTTTCTCTTGATTTTGCAATGATTTTATAACTGTTAGAATGATTAAAAGAGTGTGTCGCTAAAAGTGGCACGCTCTTTTGCTTACTGTTCGCTTAAGAATGTATTTTTGGCTGACTCCTTAACCGATATTAATTTTTGATTTATGTCAATCGAATAAAAGTCAAAGATAATGTTTCACGTGAAACATCATCTTTGACTTTTAAATTTTTTGACTTCTTCCTACTTCCTTCACTTCCATAGCCTCCCCTCTCCTCCCTAACCTCTTTTTAAGCTTATTATCTGTAAATTCATATAATGTTTCACGTGAAACATTATATGAATTTAATAATGGCTTAAGATTAAATGATACACGTTTGTTTCATAAAAAATGGGACTAAAATAAAAATCAAACCATGGGTTTTATATATAACGCAATATGTTTCACGTGAAACATTGTAAAACACAACATTTTCCGACAAAAAAAGTCTGAGCACTTCAATTATTCAGTCTATCATAAGCAGAACAATATATAAGGTCTGATTTAAAACGAATTTTTAGATAAATTTTGAGCTTTTCAACATACGCTGTATGAATATTTATATGATATTTAATCAAGCAGTATTTGATAAAAAAATGCAAAAATTGCTCTCATCTATTGCATTATATATACATTTGTGGTATAATCACTGTATGTAATAAAATCAGCAAAAAACACGATGAAACGGGTAAAAATCAATCCAATTGGTGCCTTTTAAATACATTTAATGCTGATTTATAATAAAAACGCAAAAAGAACGAAGGGAAAACATATAAATATGAGCAAAGTTTTATCTTTTGCCAATCAAAAAGGCGGTGTCGGTAAAACGACTTCTGCTGTAAATATTGCTGCCTCGCTCGGAGTTTTGGGCTATAAAGTTCTGCTTATAGATCTTGATCCACAGGGAAATGCAACAAGTGGTGTTGGCATATCAAAAAAAGGACTGAAGTATACGACCTGCAATATATTAACAGGTGATGTTGGAACAAACGACGCAATTATAAGCACTAAATTCAAAAATCTATCTATAATTCCAACCAATACTGCTTTGTCAAGTGCAGAATTTGATCTTTTCGATTACGAAGAGAGTGAAAAAAGGCTAAAAAAAGCAATTACCCAGATTGAAAACAATTATGACTACATATTAATTGACTGTCCGCCATCTCTCGGTATGCTGACAATTAATGCTTTTGCCGCAAGCGACGGAATAGTTGTACCGATGCAATGCGAATTTTATGCTCTTGAGGGATTATCACAGCTTATGATAAGCATAAAACGTATAAAAGAGCTGTATAATGAAAAACTTACAGTGTGTGGAATACTTGTAACAATGTACAACAAACGTCTTTTGCTTTCATCTCAGGTAATGAAAGAACTTGAAAAGCATTATGAGGACAAGCTAATAGAAACCACAATTTCACGTAATATAAAGCTTACAGAAGCGCCTGGTTTTGGTAAGCCTGTCTATTACCACGATAAGGGCTCGAAGGGAACTCGCGAATATCTTAATGTGGCAAAAGAAATAACCCAAAGAATATAGATTAAATATATCACAGTAAATTAACAACATATTATAACGACATTATAATCAACACACACTACAAGATTTTTTATATTTACTCGTTAAGTAATGGAAAACGAGTTTATTGAAATTATTAAATTCAATCCGACTTTGCTCGGAAATAAAAATAAAAAGGGATGTGAAGTACAGATGGCAAAAAAGAAATCCGGTGGATTAGGACGAGATTTTGAGTTTATTCTTGATGATAATATGCCTGTTATAATGCAGCCCAACAGAAAAACCAAGAAAAAAGTCAATAATACCCCGGAATTACCTCTCGATATAAAAAAGAAAAATATAAAAATCGTACCAGTGGTCAAGTCAAGTGATGGTAAAAAGCAATCAAGTGAACTTGCAATAAGCAAACAATCAACAGAGGGTACTGAAAATATTATACAGAATCAGCCCCCTAAGCTTGATGCAATATGTATAGATGAAATTAAATGTGTCGCCGTAAATGAGCAAAGCAGTAAAAGCACTGATACGGTAAAAGCGGAAAATGATAATCACATTTTATCGAGGCGTGCAGCTATTGAAGAGCTTAAAAGTAGAATAAATGCTCCCGATACAGATGAGGGAATATTTGAAAATACAAGCGGCGAAGAATCCACAGTTTCACAAGAAAATCAAATTTTTAATTCAGCTCTTGTGAAAATGCGACCCGACAAAATTCAGAAAGAAGGAAATAAATATGGCAAAGCCACAAAGCGGACTTGGTCGTGATTTTTTCGATATTTTCAATGATAACTCATTGGAATCGGTAAAAAGCGCCGCACAGATGCTAAGAATATCCGAAATTGAACCGCGAGGCGATCAACCAAGGAAAAAATTTGACCGTGAAGCTCTCGAAATGCTTGCTCAGTCAATATCTGTGTACGGTGTATTACAACCTATAATAGTTCGTAAAAGTGAAACAGCTAACGGAGTTTATGATATAATTGCTGGTGAGAGACGTTGGAGAGCCGCAAAAATGGCAGGACTTACTGAAATTCCATGCGTGGTTGTCGACAGTGACGCTTTGCGCGCCGCACAGATAGCGCTTGTAGAAAACGTCCAACGTGAGGATCTCAATCCTATTGACGAAGCTTTTGCATATCAAGCACTTATTGAAAACTTTTCGCTTACGCAGGATCAGGTTTCAAAACAGGTAGGGAAGAGCAGGGCAGCGGTTACCAATGCTTTAAGACTCCTTGATTTACCAGGTGAAATACTCGATTTGTTGCGTAGTGGTGAAATATCCGCAGGTCATGCACGTGCGCTATTGGGACTCGAGGACAGCAATCAGATGTTGACGCTTGCTTCAAAAATTATCGCAAAAGAACTTTCAGTGCGTGAGATTGAAGCGGCTGTTAAAAAGCTTAACAGTTTCGGTGGGGATATAAATGACGACGATAAGGATGTAATTGAGCATTTGACACAGTCAAAAGCCTATTATAAAACTCTTGAAAACCGAACACGGTCAATTGTAGGACATAAAGTGAAAATCGTGTATACGGGTAAAAAGAAATCAATTCAGATAAACTATGATTCAAACGAAGACCTCGAAGCTATTTTAACCCAGCTTTGCGGTAAGGAAATTTTCAACGAAAAATAATTTTATTATATAAATAAATCGGAAAAAATCCGTAGAAAGAGTATAGAAATGCTTGACATAAAGTACATTAAAGAAAATCCTATGGAGGTTATTGCTCGTCTTGCAATAAAAGGTAAGGACGCTAAAGAGGAAATCGCAAAAATATTAGAGCTTGATGGTATGCGTCGCTCGCTAATTCTCGAAACTGAAACAATAAAAGCAGAGCAGAACAAAACGACAAAACTCATCCCTCAATATAAAAAGGAAGGGAAGGATACAGCAAAAATTTTTGCAAAAATGAAAGAAATCGGTGAAACCACAAAAGCTAATGACGAAAAGTTAAAGGCTATCGAAGCTGAATTTAACACTTTAATGTTGGGACTTCCCAATCTGCCAGACCGTGATTTAAAGGCAGGCGGAAAAGAAAATAACGAACCCCTTAGATATTTTGGCGAGCCACACAAATTTGATTTTGAACCGAAAAATCACGTTGATTTGTGTACAGACCTTGGTCTTATAGACTATAAGAGAGGCACAAAGCTTTCGGGTAGCGGTTTTTGGATATATTGCGGTATGGGCGCACGCCTTGAATGGGCTTTGCTTAATTATTTTATAGATACACACATCGCAAACGGTTATGAGCTTATGCTTGTTCCTCATATGTTGACATATGAGTGCGGTCTTACTGCAGGGCAGTTTCCAAAATTTGAAAATGATGTTTATTGGCTTGAAACAGCAGAGGATGAGCGCCGCCGTTTCATGCTCCCAACTGCTGAAACTGCACTTGTTTCCTTACATCGTGACGAAATTTTGACTGAAGCTGAATTGCCGAAAAAATATATCAGCTATACACCGTGTTTCCGCCGTGAGGCTGGAAGCTATCGTTCAGATGAGCGTGGAATGGTGAGAGGTCATCAATTTAATAAGGTTGAAATGGTACAATATACAACACCTGAGAATAGCGATATGGCATTCGAGGAGCTTGTTAGCAATGCTGAAAACCTTGTAAAGGGCTTGGGATTTCATTTTAGAACCGTCAAACTTGCTGCTGAGGATTGCTCGGCTTCCATGGCACGCACATATGATATTGAAATTCATATACCGTCAATGAACGGTTATAAAGAGGTAAGCTCGGTGTCAAATGCGAGAGATTATCAGGCACGCCGTGGCATGATGAGAGTGAAGAGAGACAACGGAAAAATCGAATATCTTCATACACTAAACGGTAGCGGACTTGCAACATCTCGTGTTTTGCCAGCAATAGTTGAGCAAAATCAAAATGCAGACGGAAGCGTCACAGTACCAGAGGTTTTGCGCAAATACCTCGGCTGTGATGTGTTGAGAAAATAAAATAGTTATTTTAAAATATAATAAAAATTCCGGATAAGCAGTAAGCTTAGTCCGGAATTTTTATATTTGTAAATGATTTTTTATAATATAAAGTTGTTTTTATTATATTTTATCATCTATTTTATGCCATTTAAATGTTGATCCGTTTTCATCAGATGTGTCAAGGTAAAAGTAATTGATTTTTTTCGCTTTTTCTATTTCTATTGGCGTTTGAGCATTTGGGTTAATAAACATATTAAAATAGTCATCTGTTAATTCTTGGCTAATGGCATTGTTTGTTACAATAATTGCAGAAATTTGTTTATACTCATCTAATCCAAAATAATTTAAGTTCAATTCTTTGCTAAAGTCTTTTTTGCCTTTATCATCGAAGCAATGTTGTTCGATTTCGTTTTTTTGTGGAAAA
>Ga0172378_10004297_pt1 | contig 13378 bp, 11 predicted proteins | sample GrowelOW332metaG_FD_119755 | JGI IMG/M metagenome (GOLD analysis project Ga0172378, IMG submission 119755) | Groundwater microbial communities from an aquifer near a municipal landfill in Southern Ontario, Canada - Pumphouse #3_1 metaG | ecosystem: Environmental > Aquatic > Deep subsurface >...
GAGAACTGCATTTTGGACAATACCTGGTGTTTTTTTATAACCATACTGTAATTTATCTACCAATTATGGCTACAGTATCGCACAAAATGCAGTTTTCAGCATTACATATTTACCATTATCCCTCATTGATTTATTTTAGGAAGCGGGTGCTTTTAAGACCAAACCCTACAAATTCTTTCTGTCGGAGTATCCTCTCGCAGCAACAAGCCACAAAACCCATTTCAACTTCATCGAATCTTATACAGTCCTGACATGCCCGATGTATTTTGAATTATGAATTATGGATCACACCAGAAATGGTGTGAAATATTACACAAGAACGTCCTGTCTTGCGTAGTTCACACCATTTCTGGTGTGATCCGAATACAAAACCGGATTCCCGGTGTCTGTCATAAAATCTGTTTTGCGCATGACACCTACTTAACACCCAGGATTTCTGAAACGGTCACGAGGAGTGAGTAGGCGATGAGAGTGATGCCCAGCCCGATGATAGTGCCGGTAATCATTTTTTTAGCATTTTTAATTTTTTCTTCCTCTCCCGCCGCAGTTATATATGTTATTCCGGCGACAATCAGAAAAAGAAGCGCAATAGTGCCGATAAGTCCCAATAACGCCTGTATTGATTTGGTGCCGGCTTCCGTCAACGATTCGATAGTGCCTTCAAGCGGATTGCAGAATTTCCATGATGAAGGATCACATACTGCAGAGGCCGTCCGCGCCTCTCCGAAAAAAGAAGCAAGGGCGGTGGCGATAAACGGTAAAAATAAAACGGTCGGTCTCGAAATGTTTGTTCGGCTGACATCTTTTTTAAGCGTTGTTTTCATTTCTTTGGTTTATTTTTTGAAATGCATAAATCGTTTGACTTTTTATCCTTTATTGTTTCTCTGTCCAAATATCCATGGCAGTAATAAAAACTAACCTTTTATTTTCAATACTTCTTCCAGTCCGACCACGATGCCATAGGCCGTCAGCGCCAAAACCAGCCCCGTCAGCGCCGAAGTAATCGTGTGTTTGGCCGATTCCATATTTTCCTCGCTTCCGGCAGCGACTACATATTTTATTCCTCCGATTATCAGAAAAAACAAAGCAAAAATTCCTACAAACGAAAGCAGAACTCGGATGGCAAGAATAACCACATCCGCGAAGGTGTCAACGCCTTCTCCTCCGGTGTTCAGGGGGTTGCAAAAATATCCGGCGGACGGATCACAGGTTGCCGCCAGCGTGCAAGTCGCGTAACATAAAGGCAAAATCAAAAGCGAAACGGCGAGAACGTTTTTTCTTGCGGATATTTTGTTTTCCATGGTTTGTCTCAGTTTAATTTTTTGCGTTGAAAAAAACTGTCTGCCGGCGGGATTAAACCGGTCCGGCATTACGACTGCATCAAAACTTCAAACTCTTCTTTCTCTATAACCTCGATTTCCATAAGCCTCTTGGTGACTTTCTCCAATTTTTCTTTATTTGCCTGGATGACTTCCGTGGCTTTCTTGTACGCTTGGGCGATAAAAGCTTCTATCTCCGTGTCGATTTCCGCCGCAATTTTTTCGCTATAATTTCTTTGCTCATGAATTTCCTTGCCAAGGAAGACAGTCTCGCTTTCTTCTCCGAAAACTACCGGACCCATTTTTTCGCTCATGCCGAATTTGGTCACGAGTTTTCGCGCAAGGTCGCTGGCGCGTTTGAGATCGCTGCTTGCTCCGGTAGTAAGGTCGTTGAAAATAATCTTTTCCGCGGCATAACCACCCAAAAGCATTGCCAACTCGTCGACGAACTCCGATCGCGTATGGAAAGTTTTATCTTCTTGCGGCAAATTCAAAGTATAACCGGCGGCATGTCCGCGCGAGATGATGGAAATTTTATGAATAGGATCGGTGTTGGGAAGAATATGTCCGACGACAGCGTGTCCGGCTTCATGATAAGCGGTGATTTTCTTTTCTCTTTCCAGTACATTTTTGCCCTTCCTCTCCGGACCCATCATCACTTTTTCGATGGATTCGAGAATCTCATCATTGCCGATGACTTTTTTGTCGCGTTTGGCGGTAAGGATTGCCGCTTCGTTGAGTAAATTGAAAAGTTCCGCGCCGGAAAACCCCGGGGTTCTCTGGGCGATTTTTTGCAAATCAATGTCCTTGTCCAGCGGTTTATTTTTGGCATGCACTTCCAGAATTTCTTTCCGATCTCTGATATCGGGCATATCAATCATTACGCGGCGGTCGAATCTTCCCGGTCGCAGCAACGCCGGATCCAAAACGTCCGGACGGTTGGTAGCGGCCAAGACAATGACGTTGTCTTTTGTATCAAATCCGTCCATCTCCACCAATATCTGATTCAAAGTCTGCTCCCTTTCGTCGTGTCCCCCGCCCAAGCCCGCGCCGCGGTGCCTTCCTACGGCATCAATTTCATCTATAAAGAGAATGGAAGGAGCGCTCTTCTTGGCGTTCTTGAAAAGGTCGCGGACTCTCGAAGCTCCCACTCCGACAAACATTTCCACAAATTCCGATCCGCTGATATTGAAAAACGGCGCATCGGCTTCTCCCGCCACCGCCTTGGCCAGCAGTGTTTTGCCGGTACCCGGCGCCCCCAACAGCAAAACTCCGCGCGGAATTCGTGCGCCCAGCTTCTGGAATTTTTCCGGATTTTTGAGGAACTCCACCACCTCCCGCAGTTCTTCTTTGGCTTCTCTGGCTCCGGCTACATCTTGAAAGGTTATTTTTTTCTTGGTTTCTCCCGGCTTGAAGAATCTAGCCGTGGATTTTCCGAAAGACATCGCCTGCGAGTTGGCCTGCTGTGCCCGTCCGAACATAATCCAAAGAAGGAAACCGAGAAAGACGAGGGTGATCAAAGTCGGCAAAAGTGCAGTTCCCCATGTTTCTACGGCGGATTTTTGCACGCGGACAATGTTAAGGGCGCGAATTTTCGCCTGATCCACTCCATAATCTTCACGCAAAGTGGTCTCCAGCGAGGATTCCGAGTCTTTGTAAGCAACCTGCTTTTCTCCCGAATTTTTGAGTTGGATATCGATTTCTTGACCATTGTCCAAATTCTTGATCTCCAGCTTTTCCACTTGGTCGGCGGAAATTTCGGCGGAAAGTTCGTTCAAATTGACTTCTTTGGGTGCAGTTTCCGTGCTGCTGAATAAACTGAAAATTCCGGTAAGAAATATAAAGAGCAACACGATAGTAAGCAGGTTTTTTAGAAGGTTGTTTTTTGGCGAGATACCAGTATTCTTTTTCGTCATATTTATTTGTTATTTCGTATTAAATCTAAACAAGAGAGAACAAGTCCCAGGCATCTTATTTATAGAGGCATTATATCAGCCAAGTTCGTTTTTTGCAACAAAAAACCTCCCGCCACGGGGAGGAGCAGACTCTTATGCTTTTTTTACATCAACCCCGTTCCGTTCAGGGAATTCATATAACTGTTCATAAAGGAGGGCAGGACGAAAACGAGTGCCGAAAGCGGCAGGACAAAGGCGACAATGGTAAAAATCATGGAATAAAGAAAGTATTTTCTTGTTTTCTCGGCAGAAGTGTATGTTTTTTGCAAAAGTTCCTGATTCTGTTTGAGAAGAAAGAGGATTTGTTCTTCGTTTGTCATATCGGTTTTAATAAAATGATTGATTTATTGATGCTCGGAACCTCCCTCTTTTTTGTCGTGAGGGGGTCGTGCGTTCATACATTAGAGACGGATCACGCTGGAAACAGTGTGAAATGCTACGCAAGAACGTTCTGTCTCGCGTGGTTCATGTCATTTCTGATGTGATCCGAAAATCCAGAACCCAGAAATGCATTTTTGCATCCGGACCACACCAGAAATGGTGTGAATGTTACGTAAAAACGTTTTGTCCCGCGTGGTTCACACCATCTCTGGTGTGTTCCGAAATTCCGGAATGACAAAAATGATTGTTTACCGAAATATACACAACATATGTTCACCATATATTGTGTATACCCTCCTCCTCACCTCAAATGCTTTTCGGATCATGACGCAGTTTTTAGTCAATTCGGCTTTAAACCATATTGTGTTTCGGTCGATATTGCAGAGCTTCCGCCACGTGCATGCTTTCGACGCTTTCTTTTCCTTCCAAGTCGGCGATAGTACGGGCGACTTTGAGGATTTTGTAATAGGAACGAGCGCTGAGATTGAATTGGCTGACGGCGGTCTTGAGCAAATTGATAGTCGCGTCGTCAGTGGGGCAGAATTCTTTGACAAGCTGCGAGTTCATTTCCGAATTGGAGATCAGGTCTTTGTCTTGAAATCGCCTTTTTTGTATCTGCCTCGCCGCTTCCACGCGTTTCTGGATTTCTTCCGAGGATTCTTCCAATTCTTCGCCGGAGAGTTTGTCGAATTTTATTCGGGGCACTTCGATGCAGAGGTCAATGCGGTCAAGCAGAGGTCCGGAAATTTTTTTCTGATATTTGATAATTTGCGAAGGCGAACAGGAACAGTCATGTTCGGGGTCGTTCAAATATCCGCAGGGGCAGGGATTCATGCTGGCGATGAGCGTGAATTGCGCGGGGAAAGTGAGCGTGCCTTGGGCGCGGCTGATGGTGACGATGCCGTCTTCCAACGGCTGGCGCAAATTTTCCAAAATGGTGCGTGGAAATTCCGGCAGTTCGTCGAGAAAGAGAACGCCTCGGTGCGACAAGCTGATTTCTCCGGGGCGCGGGAACGTTCCTCCTCCGACCAATGCCGGCGCACTCGCGCTATGGTGCGGCGTGCGAAAAGGCCTTGTGGTAATCAACGGTTTATCGCTGGGCAGAAGTCCGGCGATACTGTAAATTTTGGTAACTTCCAGTGCTTCTTCTTTTGTCATTTCAGGAAGGATAGTCGGTACCGCTCGTGCCAGCAAAGTCTTGCCGGTTCCGGGCGGTCCGCTCATCAGAACATTGTGCCCTCCCGCCGCGGCGATTTCCAGCGCGCGTTTCACATGTTCTTGTCCTTTAATATACGCCATATCAATTGAGTGTTTCGGCCTTTTATCCGCCTTGCCGATCCCCGGCGTCTTGGCCGGCTCAATTTCTTCTTCGCCTTCAAGAAAAGCGATGAGTTGCTTCAAACATTCTACGGGAATAATTTCAATGCCTTCCACCAATCCCGCTTCAAATTCGTCCACCTTAGGAACGAAAATTCTTTTGTAATTTTTCTCTTTGGCAAAAAGCGTGATGGGCAGAACCCCGTTAGTGTGGCGCAGTTTGCCATTAAGCGCCAGCTCGCCCACAAAAAGGCTTTCTTCCAGATCAACTTCGATTTCCAGTTGTCGGCTGGCGACGAGTACTCCGACCGCGATCGGCAAATCATAAGCCGGACCCTCTTTCTTAATATCCGCCGGAGCGAGGTTGATTGTTACGCGCGTTCCCGGAAAATTCGTCCCGCTGTTATTGATAGCCGATTTCACACGTTCTTTTGATTCTTGCACCGCCGTATCGGGAAGCCCCACCACGATAACATTCGGCAATCCCGGGCTGATGTCTATTTCCACCTCCACTCTTTCGCAATCCAAACCGACCACCGCGCAGGAATTGATCTTGGAAAGCATAACTTTAAAATTAGAAATTAAATTATCAAAAAGAATATCTTAATAAAACTTCAGAGCGATTTTTTATTAATTGTATGGTTTATAATCTCTATTCGAAATGATCGCTGGCGACACAGTTTTTGTGCAAATTATATTTCGATAAAATGCTACCACCCTATAACTATGCCACAAGAATTTAATTTTGTGAAATAAAATTAAAAAATTAATAAAACACAGAGATGCTAATGCCGTTTTTTTCTTAATAATAAACAGACTGAACACGCAAAAGATTTTTTTCTCGCATTCGGACCACACCAGAAATGGTGTGAAATGCTACGCAAAAACGTTTTGTCCCGCGTGGTTCACACCATTTCCGGTGTGATCCGAAATCCATAATTCAAAATACACCGGATATATGTTGGGACTGTCTACTGTTTAAATATATGGCTTGTAATCATATGTTACGTATGAGCCGTTACGCCTCTCTTTGTTTCTTGTGGTTATTTTTCAAAACCTGATTTTTATTGCTTTATCTCTCGCATTTTGATAGTATTCATTTTAGATCAGGACTTACGCGTTTAAACTATATAGAATCGTTTTTTTATAATTCCCGCATTGATATGTTCTTTTTGTCATCTTTGTAAAGATCCCTTGTATACAGTTAAACAAAATAATAAGGGGATTCTTACAAGAAGAACAAAATGTAAGTTCTATCGCGAAAAAGAAATTCTTGAAGATTAAGAAAATTTGAAACGCGTAAGTTCTAAAGATAATAATATTTTATGAGCAAAATAATCAAGCGGGAGAATATTTTTAAATATTTTTTCTTTTGTTTTCTTCTCTCTGTTCCTCTGCAAACCAGAAAAGTATTTCTGACCGATTATTCGTTTTATACCGGCGAGTTTACCGAATACGGCTCCATTTTTCTGTACCTCTCAGACCTGCTGTTTCTCGCAGCCATGACTTCCCTCGTTCTTTTCAATCCGGATATCGTCAAAAAAGGCTTATCTGAGCTAAAAAATAAAAGCGGGAAAAGAGGGAACGGTATGATTTTTCGTGCCATGTTTATACTCGTCGCTTGGTTCTTTATTGACACTTTGATAAACGGAAATTATATCGAAATCGGTTTATTCCGGTCGTTTAAAATGGCAGAAATGCTTTTACTGGTTTTTTTTATTTTTTCTACTTTGAAAGAAAAATCTTTTTTACTGACATCCCTATTTGCAATAGTAATATCCGGATTTTCGCAAAGTATTTTAGCAATTTACCAATTTTTATACCAAAAAAACCTATTTTCATCCCCATTACTGCATAAATTAACGGGAGAGACTGTCTTATCTCCTTTTCTTCCCGGTATTGCCAAAATAGGTGAAGGCGGAGAAAAAATGATCAGAAGCTATGGCACCCTCCCCCATCCGAATCTGCTTGGAGGTTTTTTGATTTTTTCTCTGTTCATCTCTTTTTATTTATATGTAGAACATAAAGACTATATTTTGTCAAGGATAACTTCGTTCTTTAAAAATAGCAGAGGGCTTTTAAATAGGTATCTTTCCTCTGTTTTTTGGATAACGATTTTCACAACTCAACTTCTGGGCTTGCTTTTGTCCTTTTCCAGATCCGCGTGGTTTGGATTCGCAATTTCTTTGGTTGTTTTTTTAGCCTTGACCTTCTGTTGTGTCAAGATTGTTTCACGTGAAACAATTACGGTAAGTTTTTTCAAGAAATATAAAGAAATAATTTTGACCGTTTTGCTTCTAATGTGCTTATTTATTGACAATGTAAATTTATTATCAAATAGGATTTTTCAAGATGTTTCGATGGGGAATGTTACCAGCTCACAATCTGCAACTCTTCCTCAAAACAATACTTTTGCGGATAGATATTTTTTTAATATTGTTTCACGTGAAACAATTGCACAGAGTCCCATTTTGGGATCCGGACCGGGTACTTCCGTATTTCAAATTAGTCCGTATTTGGACAGAAGCGGAAAAACTGACCAACTTGCACCTTGGCAGTATCAGCCTCCACATAATATCTACATCTTATCCACAGCCGAAATTGGAATTATAGGTTTTTGTATACTTCTTTTGGTTATTGTAGGTTCCATTAGAATGTCGATAAAAGATATTGTTTCACGTGAAACAATTTTGGATAAGAAGATTTTTAAAATTTGCATCCTTTCGACTTTGTGCGGATTTCTTTTTATCGGTTTTTTTGATCATTACTTCTGGACGCTTCAACAAGGGCAACTGATATTTTGGATGACAATCGGGTTGCTTTTGGTTTAGCACTAAAAAATGTTTCACGTGAAACATTTTATAGCAACAATAATCAAGGCAGGCAAAAGATTGGGTGCATTTATTACACAATACTTTATCATTTTTGTCAAATTCGAACGGAGTAGCACGGCTTTAGCCTGCGCCGCTGTCCAATGCAATAAAAACAAACATATACGTTCGCTCCATTCGCTTGGGATAACCGCGCAGGCTAAAGCCGTGCTACTTCGTATTGGCAAGTGTAAAAGTCTTTCATAAAAAACAAGCACTTCGGAGGTGCTTGTTTTTTATGATGTGTGGACCTGAGGAGACTCGAACTCCTGACCTCCTCCATGCCATGGAGGCGCTCTACCAACTAAGCTACAGGCCCGAACACTTAAAAAGTATAACGGATTTTTATAAAATGTAAAGCTTTGAATCTACAAAACGACAATTCAAAGTAAAAACCCAATTTATTATCCTTTATGTCTTTGTGTCCTCGACAGGAATCGAACCTGTATCTGAAGCTTAGGAGGCTTCCGTTCTATCCGTTGAACTACGAGAACAAGGCTACAACATACTCAACTATAGCAAACTGAGTGCCAAAGTCAATGAAAAGCCGATGGAAATATTTGGATGTATTTCAGCAAAAGAGGGGTGACACTGCAAGAAATGTGTGCTAGACTCAAAATATGAAAATACCGCAAGAAATACAATCTATCAGTGACAAATTGGAAAAGAGCGGCTTTGAGGCCTATGTTGTGGGCGGATCGGTGCGCGATTTTTTGATGAATAAAACTCCGCAAGACTGGGATATGACTACTAATGCCAAGCCGGAGGATCTTCAAGCCATCTTTCCTCACAGTTTTTATAACAATACTTTCGGCACCGTCACTGTTATAAACGAGGAAACGGAAAGCGAAAACCTGAAAACGGTCGAAATCACCACTTATCGCACGGAAACCGAATATTCCGACAGTCGTCATCCCGACCAAGTGGCGTTTACTTCCAGTTTGGAAGAGGATCTCAAGCGCCGTGATTTTACGATCAATGCTATGGCGTTGCGAGAGAGGGCCGGAGAAGAGGAAATCGTAGATCTTTTCGGAGGCAAACAGGACTTGAAAAACAAAATTATAAAAGCGGTGGGCAGTCCGAACGACAGATTTTCTGAAGATGCCCTACGGATGTTGCGCGCCGTGCGTTTCGCCGTGCAATTGAGGTTTGACATTGAAAAAGCGACCTTTGACTCTATTAAAAACAATGCAAATCTTCTCGAAAAAGTTTCCGCGGAGCGCATTCGCGATGAGTTTCAGAAAATCATACTTTCCGAAGACCCGGCAAAGGGCGTGGATTTGCTCCGTGAATCGGGACTTTTGCGTTATGTCATACCCGAACTGGAAGCGGGGATAGGTGTGGCGCAAAATCGCCATCATATTTATACCATTTACGAGCATCTTTTGATGTCGCTCAAAACCTGCCCTAGTGGCAAATTGGAGGTACGTTTGTCCGCGCTTTTGCACGATATCGCCAAACCTCAAACCAAAGTCGGCAGCGGGCAGGACAGTACTTTTTACAATCACGACTATATTGGCGCAAAAATTACCGAGAAAATCCTGAAACGGCTGAAATTTTCCAACAAAATTGTGGAAAAAACTTCCCTGCTCGTTAAGAATCACATGTTTTATTACAATACGGGAGAAGTGTCCGAAGCCGGAGTGAGAAGGCTTATCGCGCGTGTCGGTCGGGAAAACCTCAAGGATTTGATGGATTTGCGCATAGCTGATCGCCTGGGAAGCGGCACTCCCAAGGCAAAACCTTATAAACTTCGCCATCTTGAATATTTGATTGAAAAAGTGAGCAAGGACCCTATCTCTCCCAAGATGCTCAAAATAAACGGTCAGGATATTATGGAGCTTTTGCATATTCAGCCCGGGCCAAAAGTCGGTGCTATCCTTAAAGTGCTGTTGGCGGAAATTATAGAAGACCCGGAGAAGAACGATCCGGAATATCTTGAGAAAAGAGTTAAGGGCCTCTATGAACTTTCGCTGGAAGATATCAGAAAAAGTGAGAGGATTATCGAAGAAAAGAAAGAAGAAGAGGATTTGAAGGATAAGGATAAATTTTGGGTAAAATAATCCGTAGCTTCAGTTCATGCAGAAATGTTTTTTATAAAACTTATTTGGGGTTTGGACTTATGTGCAAAATATGGTTTTATAACAAACACCAGAGATCCGGCTTTGTATTCGGACCACACCAGAGATGGTGTGAACTGCTGCACAAGAACGTTTTCTCCCGCGTGGTTCACACCATTTCTGGTGTGATCCATAATGCAAAATATATAGGAGGTATCAGAGATGCCTGCCGCTTAAATACATGAGGTGTACGCTGCGTTATTTGTCCAAGGCGGAAGGGCATATTTTCTTCAGTTGGCAAATCCCGCACTTGGGTTTGCGGGCAATGCAGACATTTCTGCCGTGCAATATCAAGAGGTTGGAAATCTTGCCCCAATCTTTTTGCGGAGTGATCGGCATCAGGTCTTTCTCGATAATTTTCGGATCTTTGCTTTCGGTGAGTTTAAGCAAATTTGTAAGGCGGATAACGTGCGTGTCCACCGCTATGCCTTCCTGTTTGCCAAACGCTTCGGAGAGAACTACATTGGCGGTCTTGCGCGCCACGCCCGGAAGGGTGACGAGGCTTTCCATTGAGTCGGGAACTTTGCCGTTATATTTATTGGCGATTGTTTTTGAAGCGGCGATAATATTTTTGGCTTTGTTGCGATAGAAACCGGTGGAGCGGATGTCTTGCTCGAATTCGGACAAATCCGCACCGGCGAAATCTTCGACGTTCTTGTATTTCTTAAAAAGATTTTTTGTTACCAAATTGACCCGCACATCCGTGCACTGTGCCGAGAGAATAGTTGCCGTCAAAAGCTGATGCGGGTTTTTATAATTGAGCGCGGTTTTGGGATTAGGGTAATCTTTTTTTAGGATAGAGATTATTTCCTGAATCAACAGCTTTTTATTTTTCATAATGTAGCTCCAGCTTTAATGTTTAGAATACCTTGGTGAAAATGTAATAAAAAACGAGACAAAGCACGCCCCGCTTTTTCTCGTTATCAGTTGTTTTGTGGACCTGGCGAGAATCGAACTCGCGCCTCCGCAATGCGAATGCGATGTAATACCACTTTACTACAGGCCCTTGCTTCACCCATCCATTATACACGTTTTTTAAAAAAAGCAAAGGTATGATTTCGATCACGCATCCAACCGGCAGACAGCTCTGATATGTCTAAAGTATTTTGAATTATGAATTATGGATTATGGATTATGGATCACACCAGAAATGGTGTGAACCACGCGCGCGAAAACGTTCTTGCTTAGCATTTCACACCATTTCTGGTGTGGTCCGAATGCAAAAAAGGCTTCAACCGTTTTAGGCCAGGGCGATAAAAAGGGGGGTGATGTAGGTTTCGATAAGTGCCGCCAAAACCAGGGCGGGGACTATAATTATCACGGCGAATTTTATTCCTTCGGAAAACTCCGCTGTCAGACCGGCTCGCTTGAAAAAGATTTTTTTTATTACCGCTTCGCCTATCTGCAAACCGATTGCCGCTGAAAGAAACATACAGGGGATCTCGATGATGCCGTGCGGGATGATGCCCAGAAAGAAAAGCGGCAGCATACCTTGCGCGTACAGCAAGCTGGCGAATACGCCCAGTATAAATCCGTTAGCGAAAAGAAAAGTGAGCGAAAACAGTCCTGCAAAGATGCCCATAAAAACCACCAGCAGCATCGCCTCGACATTGTTTTGCAATATCATCAGAAAAGTGCCCCAGAGAGTGGGGGATTGCATGGAAGTAAAAAATGTTTTTGCCTCCTCAAGATAAGCCTGTATTTCCTGCGGGTAATTTTGCGCGACGTAAAAGCCGGCGGCGCAGGACAACAAAAAAATCGCCAGCGAAATCCAAATATATTTTCGGATGCGGTAAACATAGGATTTGGATTCTTGAATGGTTTTGTTCATAATTTTAGAACTTACGCGTTTAATTTGTCGTTGCGAAAAAGGTGCTTCTGCTAAAAGAAACAATCAACAGGTATTTCGAAAGGTAAAAACAATTTTTATTTGTCATTCCGGAATTTCGGTACTCCGAAATATCCGGATGACAACTTTTTAGAAAGCAATGCCTGCTATAAAGAAACAATCAATATTTGTCATTTCGAAATGAGGTACTCCGATTGAGAAATCCGGGAATAATACTATGCAGTTATAATCTTAACTGCAAAAAATAATACTAACAAAATCTCGTGCATTTCCCAGATCTCTCAGTCGAGTACTTCTTCGAGATGACAAAAAATAGAGTCAGTCAAGCGGTATCGGGATTGCCGCGTCGCCCGGAGTACCGGCTCAACGACAAACAGTATCAATCGCGTAAGTCCTGAATTAATCTTGTAATTATATTATCAGTATAGCATCAGTATGAGAGATAACAAAATTTAAGCCCAAGTTAGACTTGAGCTTCGATTATTTTCTCTTCTTTTGCCTCTTCTTGCAATTTCCAAAGTTTATTTCTGAAGTTTTTGGCATCTCCTTTTTTGATTTCGTAATTAAAGAAAAAGATGGAGATGTCCAGCCTTCCATCAAAAAGAGGGTGGTTAAGAGGAACAATAAAAATTTGTTTTATTCCATATTCGTCCGCTGCCCCTTTTACCTCTTCAATTTGTTCGCGATTTATCGGTATTCCTGAATATATAAGATCTTTCTCTCCTATCTCTTTAACAAATACCATGTTTTCCTCTCCTTTTTTTGTTTTTGTTAGGACCTTTTGAAAAGTTGAAAAATATTTTTTTGCAAATAATTTTTTATTTGCAAAAATAATTCTTAAAAATTTCAGACAACAAAAAACCTACCATTTAGATATGGCTTACCTTCGAATTTCTCGCTTACAAAAAATCAAGCTAATTCAAAAGCAAGCTAACCAAGTAGTAGGCTTAGGTTCAAAGCTAAAACGCAATCAGATTTCTGATTTGTTTTCGGAAAAACAAATTGAGAATTGAATACATCCATAGTTTTGATTAGAATAATTAAATTTTAGCAGAAGAGGGGAGTTTGTCAAATAATTAGAATCGGGTAATCAAACCGCTTCGGATGAAATAATTAAAACCCAATCCGTATTAGGTTTGGGTTGTTTTGCAAAGTGGACATGCCCTTTTTCCAGGAAATTTGAATTTTCCCGACCTTTTTCTTTTTTCAAATTCTTCTTTCGCTGTAGCATCACCCCAGAACACATACTTTACGGCATATGGATCCGCGTGATCTGAGATAGTATAGCTGAATTTTTTGGTACCATCATCATCATATTCTCCCCGCTTTATAATGAGAGAAGAATGTTCTACTTCTAATATCCTATCGTCTGTTTCTTTTGCACATTCAGGTTTAATTAGAAATATAGTCAAATCGATCCTCTCCGATAATTATTTTTGTTTCTTAGGACTTACGCGTTTAGCTTGTCATTGTGAGAAGGTACTCCTGTTAAAAGAAACAATCAATATTTGTCATTTCGAAATGAGGTACTCCGATTGAGAAATCCGGGAATAATACTATGCAAATA
>Ga0172378_10004298_pt1 | contig 13377 bp, 14 predicted proteins | sample GrowelOW332metaG_FD_119755 | JGI IMG/M metagenome (GOLD analysis project Ga0172378, IMG submission 119755) | Groundwater microbial communities from an aquifer near a municipal landfill in Southern Ontario, Canada - Pumphouse #3_1 metaG | ecosystem: Environmental > Aquatic > Deep subsurface >...
ATTGTGTAATTACAGAAATATAATTTTACGGAATAAGGGTTTCTTTCTCAATCAAAAACACATTTTCTGATTTTGCAAGATTTTTCATTTCTTTAGTAAATCCGCTTTTACTAAATAATACAAAATAGTCTTTCCTTGTTTCATTATTCCACTTAACTTTAGATGATTTTCTTTTTAAATCATAATAAACATTAGTATCTACCATATTTTTTGACCACTTGCATTCTCCAAAAATAATTTGTTTAGTTTTGTCATTTAAACCTATAACATCTATCTCCTCCTCCTTATTCCACCATCTTCCTATTCTTTCAAAATTAAATATTATATCTCTAAAATCAGACAATAATTCAAGGCAAACATTCTCATAAACCAAGCTTTGATTTTGATGAAATGTTTCTTCAATTTTTCTTAAAACCTCTACATATCTTTGTATTTCTAAATCACTTTTATAAGGAAAAACATATTGGAACCAAAATCTAAAAAAATTATCATAAATTTTGTAAATCCCCTTTTTTGTTTTTTGTAAATTATCTTCAGTAACAGGAACTTCTTTTTCTATTAACTTTAAATTGATAAGAGTATCAATATACTTTGTTAATACATTTTTAGAAAGTCCAGTGTAATTCGCTATTTCTCCAAATTTTGTTTTGCTTAATGAAATTGCTTTTAAAATAGATAAATAATTTTTAGGCTGCCTAAATTCTTCTTTTAGTATAAATTCAATTTCGTTAAAAAGAAACGATGTTTTGCTAAAAATATTATTAATAATATTTTCTTTTAAAGAAATGTTCTTATCAAATTCCAAAAGATAAGCCGGCATCCCTCCTAAAATAGTATAAATTTCTAAAAAATCTTCAAAACTTTTTTCTTTAAAAAATTGATGCGATTGTTTAAAATTTAAAGGATCAATTAAAGCTTGCCCAGTTCTTCTTCCAAAAAGAGGCGATTTATAAGACAAAACTTCAGATTCCATCATAGAAATACTTGATCCTAATAGAATAAAAAATATTTTGCTATTTTTTAAATATACATCCCATCCTTTTTGAAAAATAGAACCCATAGAACCGTCTGATTCTGCAAGATAAGGGTATTCGTCAATCACAAACACAAATCGTTTTGTAACATTTTTCTTTAAATATTCAAAAACTTGGAGCCATTCATTGAACCCATTTTTAATAAGCAAAGTATCTTCAAAATAGTCTCCCAAAAGTCTTCCTAGCTCCCTTAATTGCTCTTTTTGAGATCTTTTATCTGCCATAAAATAAACAGATGGCTTATCTTTAATAAACTGTTTAACAAGTTCTGTCTTGCCGACTCTTCTCCTGCCATAAATTACAAAAAATTCAGAAGTTTCTTTTTTCCACCTTTTGTTTAAATCTTCAAGCTCTATTTCACGATTTATAAATTTCATAATAATATATTTACCTACTTTAAATAAGTATAATCGTAAGTAGGATATTTGTCAATTACAACAATTTATAATAAGTTCCCTTTCCTTTTCCCAATTTTTCTATCAACCCCAAATCTATTAATTTTTTAAAATCTAAATTCCTAGTTGCTTTCGCCCTATTTGTTAACTTTGAATAATCCCTGTCTCTTATATATCCTTTTTTCTTAATGTAATCTAAAATTATATAATGCCATTCCTGCAGCTCTTCTTTTGGAGAAATAGTCTCATTTTTTAATTCCTTTTTAACTCTTAAAAGCTCATCAATGATTCCGTCTGTAAAATACTCAAGCCAAGAAGTAAAATCAATATTTTTTTCTATTTCATAATAATCTCCAAAGACACCAACTTCCTTAAAATATTTTGTAACATTTTTATTATAGTAATTTTCAAAACTAAAAAGATTAAAAGTGTTTAACCCTATTTTTGCTAAAAGAGCCTTCGTCCCCAAACGAGCAGTTCTGCCATTTCCATCAATAAAAGGATGAATAACAACAAACTGTTTATGAAAAATGCCTGCCAAAATCAAAGGATCTACAATATTTGCATTTCTTTGAATGTATAAAAATAAATCTCTAAGCAATTTTTCTGCATCTTGATAGTCTGGAGGAATATATACTACTCTCCTTGCATTAGGATCGTTGACAACAACAGGCTCTTTTCTTAATCTCCCCGAATGCTGCTTCTTTACCAAATCCTTTGTTATTGTTTTTTGAATATTTAAAATTAAGCTCAAGTCAAATGGTTTGCCTTTTAAATTATTGTTTAATTCTTCTAATGCCTCATTATAATTTAAAACCTCTTTTTCTGTATCGCGAATATATTCCGGTCTACTTTTTAAAATTTTTTTAACCTCTGTTAACGGAAGAGGATTTCCCTCTATGCTAGTAGAAGAATAAACTGAAATTTCTCTAGCTTTTTTTTCAAATTCCATTAAAACAACATTAGAAAATTTTTGATTATTTAAAACAACGACAATTTCGCTAATTTTTTTAATATTGCCCAAAAGTCTATTTGTTATTGTATATTTAGGATTAAACATATAGTCATATTATAGACGAAAAATAGACGATTGTAAAGCAATGCTATGCGCTAAATGCCTTTTGTATATTTTCACAAATAGGATAGTAAAAAATAGATGGTCCTTGTTTTTTTATTGCTAAATAACCTTTCTCAGCAAGCATTTTTAAATCTTGAGATGCTGTTTTTCTAGTGATTTGATTCTTTGTTTCATGAAGACTGATACAAGTCTTTTCTTTAGGGTTTAAATAAAAGAACTGTAATAGCTTCAATTGTCTTACATTTAAACCTAATTCCTCTTGAAATTTCTTTACTTTAATTATTCTTTCTCTTTCTTTTTCTAAATTCTTAAAAAAAAGATTAAAAGATTGTTCAATCTGATCTAAAACATAATCTGCAAAATATGTTAAGTCAAAATCATCTTGGTCTGAATAAACAAAAGCCATAACATAATCTTTAGTGCTTTTGTTAATAGTATCAAATAATGGAAGGTATGAAAAAATCTCATATCCACTTTTAAAAACACTTAAGTAGAAAATGTTTCTAGCAAATCTTTCATTTCCATCAGTAAAAGGACGCAAGTATCCTATCCAAAAATAAAGTATGATGGCTTTTATAATCGGATGAAAATCATTATTTGCATTTGCAAATTCAATAAACCTGTTTAATTCACTTTGAACAAAAGTAGAATTAGGAGCTTTGTAATAAATAATGTTTTGAGAATCTTCGGCTATATTAACTCTATCATTTTCTTCCCTTATCCTATAATCATCCATTTTAAAGGCAATGTCTTCATACATTTCTTTTAAAAGATCAATGGACATATCTTTATTAACATACTCGCTTTTGATTTTTTCAATCGCACTGTAGCTATTCAAAATCATTTGCTCTGATCTATTTTGAGGAATATTTATTTTAGTCACAATTTTCCTTGCCTCCTCTTCTTCAATGTTTGCCCCCTCAATTCTAGCAGATGCAATAGCTTCACCTAAAATATTATTAAAAATAAATCTTTCTCTTATCTTCTTGCCTTCCTTTATTTTCTTACTTTTGAATGTATCAATTTTAGATAAAATATAATCAAATTTTTTAATCTTTTTAAAAACAAAATAATCTCCATTAGTGCTTTTAACAGGAGTTTTTTCATACATCAATTTTCTTAATTCTTTAATGGTATACCAAAGCTCTTCTTTTGAGTAATTTAAGGGAATATTTTGTTTTACCTTATCCCAATAAAAATAGTTTTTTTCTGAGCAAAAAATATAAAAATCAAGAATTTCTTTTTTTATTGGCAACTCTATTTTAAAAGTATTTCTTTCTATTTTTGGTTTATCTAAAATAAATATTTTAGGCATATGGGTAATTCATTTATTATTACCCATAAGATAACTTTTGTTACCTGTTTTGTCAACATGGGTAATCAATTTATTATTACTCATATCTTAATTTGAGGATTATGCGTAATCTATTTTTCACTACCCATATACCATATTTCCTCTAAAAATAAGGCTTTTTGTTTATATATAAAAAATGCGGTGTTTGTACCGCATTTCAAAACCCTTACACTAAAAGCCATTTCCATATTGGGACATATTTCACTTTTTTCCCAGAAATATTTCTCACATTTTCCTTGTCCCATGTAATTAATAACAAGTCATCGCAATTCAATTCACTGCTAGCCTCTAAAAGCGCTTTTATTTCTCTTTCTTCTGTTTTTAAATTTTCCATATCATAGCAAACTTGGATTAAAGAACTTGTCTTTGTATCCTGTCTTGTTATAAAATCTACTTCTTTATTATTTTTAGTTTTATAATAAAACAATGTGCTATTAGGCTTGAGTCCTCGTTTTAAAAGTTCTGAAAAAACTAGATTTTCCATATATTTTCCATAATCAGAAGAAAGTCTGACAGATTTTGATAAAACAAAACCATTATCTACGATATAAAACTTTTTAGGAGATTTTATCCTTTCTTTTGCTTTATTAGAAAACCTATTTAATTCAAATATAATGTATGAATTCCCTAAAGCCTTAAGATATTTTTGAATTGTTTCAACGCTCTTAATTCCTGTAAATTCTTTTAAGCTATTATAACTGAATTCTCCTGTAAAATTATTAATAGCATAAGAACTAATGTTTATTAATTTTTTTTCTGAAAGTCTTGTTTTTTGCCTCATTATAACATCCCTTAACAATGTTGAATCAAAAAGAGTGGAAAGATACAAGCTTGAGTTCAAGTTTTTTATCACAATCTCTGGATATCCTCCGCTAATCATATAATTCATTGCATGATTCAACAGCTCGCCCTTTGACAAATGTTCAATTGCCACCATTTCCTTAGCATGCAAATATTCTTTAAAATTAAAAGGCAATACTTCTATCTCATAATGCCTTCCAGTTAAATGAGTAGCCAATTCACCACTTAATAGTTTTGCATTAGAGCCTGTAACAAAAATATTATAGCCTTCTCTATGAAGCCTATTTATAAATAACTCCCAATTCTCAAGATTTTGTATTTCGTCAAAAAGAATAACCTTTGTTTTTCCATAAACAGCCTCCATTACATTCAAAAGATCGCTATAATTTTTCATTTTAGAAAGCACGGGAAGCAAAGACTCATCATCTAAATTTAAAAAAGCAAAGGGAGCGTCCTTTACTAAAAGAATGGATAGAATTGACTTTCCAGCCCTTCTCGGTCCTGTAATAACCTTAATCAAATCATCTTTTGCTAATTTTTTAGCATCCTCAAAAATAGTTCTAGGCACATATTCCTTGCTTAAAACATTTTCTAGCACACGCTTTTGTCTGGATACTATTTCAAAAAGTAAATTATTCATTTTTTGTCTATTTTATTTTCATTAATCGACAAAATATGCTTTTTTTATCGATTATTCATATAATAATAGACAAAATACAAAAAGTCAATTACATTACCCAAATATATCACAACAAAGAAACAATTTTAATTTATTTTCATAAATGCTTTCCTCTATTTGTATGGCGACTATATATAACTTCCCTTTTAATTAAAAACCACCAAAGCCGTATAATATAATCACTTAACAAATTTTCTTAAATCAGACTCAACAAACACTCTTTGTATATCTGCGTATCTTATCATTGCAAGAAGCGGTTTTGTGCTTTTATCTTTATGCTTTTTATCAATTATTGAAAAGCCAATGTATTCAATCTTTTTATGTTTTCTTGTTCTGATCCAATCAAGCGCTGGAATTAAATCACTATCCGAGCTAACCAAAATAGCAGTGTCATATTTATCATCAACAGCCCCCACAATTAAATCAGTTGCTAATTTAACATCTATACCCTTTTCTCTCATTGTCGTTAATTCAATTTCATAAACCTTTTTTCTTTTAAGTTCCTGGTAATTACTCACCCTATCATCAATCTTAATTCTTTCAGTTCTTGTTCTTAATTTGCTAGTCTTAACATCCCAGCCATTATTTTTTAAAACAGTGAACAATTTTGTTTGTTTTGACATCTTTTCTTTGCTTTTTTTATCTCCCTCTTTTTCTCTCACTGCCCCTATATAATATCTTTTACCCACAACTTCTCTATTGTTAGCAAGGAATTTAACAAAATCATCAAAAAGAAATTTATCTTCCTCAATGCCAAGTTTTTTTAGTACGAGATGAAAAAAATTTCCACCATCAATAAATATTTGGACTTTTTCTTTCTTCATATAATAATTTTATCATAAATAAAAAATCCTGCACACTGCTATAAGCAGGCGCAGGAGACTTTGTATTATTATAATATTTAATTAATAAAAATTTGTCAACTGTCCTTAGATAACCTGACCAACGATCATAATAAGGGCAATTTTTCCAAGTTCAAGCAAAAGTTTTTCTTTTTGCTCCGGGCTCATATCATCCCAAAAAGAAGCTAAAACTACATCAGAATCATTAAACTTTGTTTTAAAAACCTTGTTTGAACTAAATGCTTTGCTGCAATCCTCTATTTTTGATGGCACTATATCATACTTCCCTTTTAAATTATTTATATGCAGAAAACTTTCTCCAGGTTTATCATTTGAAGCGCAGGAAACAATTTTATTACTCGCATCTTTTAAAAGAATAGTTTTTACTTCTTTATCTAAAGAAGCCACATTAAACCCATTTTTAGATATAGGGTTTGTTACTGTGAATGATCCTTTAGAAACAAAAAAGTATTCTGCTTCAGAATCTTTTAAAATTGTCATTTTTGTTTTTCCGCCATTAAAATCTATTTCTGGGACTTTCATATCTTCAGTAACTAAAAGTCCAGCACAAGTGATATTAGAGGCTAATAAGAACGAAAATCCTAAAGCTATTAATATATATTTTTTCATGTTGCTATTTTTATTAATATTTATCTACAATTACTAGTACAACTTTAAATTATTTTTATTTTAACTCAGTTGACTATTGACTATTGACAGTCAACAGTCAATATAATATAACTTAATTATGCAAACAACAAAAGAAAAAATAATTGAATATATAAAAAACAAGGAACCTGTTTCTGCTAAGGACCTGATTGATTATATTGGAATATCTAAACAGGCTATTTTTGTTCATCTTAAAAATTTGATTGAAAATAAGATGATTTGCAAAATAGGAACTCCCCCAAAAGTCTTTTATGCCCTAAATAAAGAAAAGGATATTAATAAAGATATTGTAATTGATGAAAATATCAAAAGAGAAATAAACAATAATTTCTTGTACATAAGCCCTATTGGTGAAATTAAAGAAGGCTTTGATGGTTTTGTTTTCTTTTGCAATCATAACAATCTAGACCCTGTTAAAACAGCGAATGAATATATTAATACTTTAGAAAAACATAATAAATACAAATTAAAAAATGGCTTAATTGATGGAATGCATAAAATTAAATCATCCTTTAAAACAATTAACCTTGATGAATTATTCTATTTAGATTTTTATGCGATTGAAAGATTTGGAAAAACAAAACTAGGACAACTTTTACTATACAGCAAACAAAGCCAAAACAAAAAAATGATTAAAGATCTTTCTTCTGTTATAAAAGAAAAGGTTATGAAAATTATAAAGGAGTACGATATAGATGCGGTGTGTTTCATTCCCCCTACAGTAAAAAGAGAGATTCAGTTAATGAAAGAGTTGGAAAATAATTTGAAACTGCCATTAAAAAAAATAAAAGTTGTAAAAATAAAGTCTGATATTGCTATTCCGCAAAAAACTTTAAACAAAATAAAAGATAGAATAGAAAATGCAGAAAAAACATTTCTTATAAATGACAAGGGTTATTATAAAAACATCTTAATCATTGATGATGCTGTTGGTTCTGGCGCTACATTAAATATTGTAGCCGGAAAAATAAAGCAAGCTAAATTAAATAAAGGCAAGATTATCGGACTTGCGATCACTGGAAGCTTTAAAGGCTTTGATGTTATTAGCGAAGTTTAATCACAAAAGAAACTTATAATAATTCTCTCTGTTTACTACTTCAAACTCTGAGTTCTTGTATTCTTCTAAAAACTCTTTAGGAACTGATTTCATTTCTTTTTTCCATTTCATTTCATAAGCAAATAACTTTCCTTCTCTTTCTTCAATAAAATCTATTTCCTTTTGGGTATATGTTCTCCAAAAATAATAATTAGCATAAATATTATTATAGTTATTCCTTTTAATCCTTTCTATAATACAAAAATTTTCCCAAAGCACTCCAACATCGCTTCTCATATCTAAAGAATTGTAATTCTGAATTAAACTATTCCTAATTCCCAAATCATAAAAATATATTTTAAATGATTTTGAAATTTCTTTTCTTAAATTTCTGCTAAAAGCATTTAATTTGAAAATGATAAAGCATTTTTCTAATAAATCAATATAATTTTCTACTGTTTTTCTATCAATACCTAAATTTTTAGAAAGTTCATTGTAATTTACTTCGTTGCCAACTTGAAGTGCAAGCATCTTTAATAAATTAGCTAGAACATTAGGTTTCTTTATTCCTTCCAAGCTTAATATATCTTTAAAAAGATAACTTGATGAAATTTGATCTATTTTTTGTATTGCTTCTTCTTTTCCTAAAAGAAAAGCCTCTGGATAAGAACCAAGCGTTAATAATTTTTCTATCTTAGATTCAACGCTAAACAAATCTTCCGACTCTTTTATTTCTTGAATTGACAAAGGATACAATTTAAATTCAACCGCTCTTCCTGTTAACGGTTCATTTATTTTATTTGCCAAATCAAAACTTGATGACCCAGTCGCTATTATCTGCAAATCTTTATAAGTGTCTGTTAAAACTTTCAAAATAAGACCAATATTCTCTATATTCTGCGCCTCATCCAAAACAATTAATTTTGCATTGCCTAAAAAAAACTTTAATTTTTCTGGCTCAGGATCTTTTAATTGTCCTTTAACAGATAAAATATCGCAATTTAAATATTTACTTTCTTCTTTTGAATTCGCGATTATCTGCTTTACAAGAGTTGTTTTTCCAACTTGCCTAGCCCCATAAATGATAATAATATTCCCTTTGAATAGATTTTTTTCAATAATTTTTTGTAAAGTTCTTTTAATCATTTTGTGTAATTTTAAGACATTATTCCCATAATTACATGTAATTTTGGGATTACACTCCCATAATTACATTAAATTTTAGGATTGTCAACGCATCAATTGTACGATTTATCTTGATTAAATATGAAAAAATCAATATTTTTGTAATTTTCTTTGTTCACTACTTCAAACTCTGAGTTCTCATAAATAAAATCTAATTCATCTCATTCTACAAAAGGACATTTTTGTCCTGTTATAGAAATAAGCTTTTACATTTATCAATGACATTCATAAACAACCCTCTATTTCCCTTTTAAACACTCTTTTAAGCCACGACTATAGTTTTTGTATAGAAACCATCAGTTCTGTAAAAAACTTTGTCATTTATGCTTGAGTTTTCCAAAAACACGGTAATTTTTATCAATTTTTACCGCGTTTTCAGAAACTATGTCCTTGAAACGGACATAGTTTTAAAGAACAATGCTTTTTCAAATGAAAATGTGCATTTTTTGCACATTGCTTTCCTTTTCCAACTCTTTATCTTTTAGAATATTTCGAATGTGTTTAGTTATTACAGATCTTTCAACATTAAAAATATCCGAAATTTGTGCCTGGGTTGCCCAAAAAGTTTCTTTCTTTAAATCTTCGCGCAATTTAATTGCTCCGTTTTCTGCTTGATAAATAATAATATTATTTGTTCTTTTTTCATAATCTAATTATTTTTATCAATTATAGTTTTTTAGCAAAATCTTCAAAAAATAACACTTTATTTTTATCTTTTGGATTAAAAAGAGAAGGCTCTACATCTTTTGCTAAAACATCAAAATTAAGACCTTTTATGTTCTTTAAAAAATAATCTTTTAATTCTTCATCGTTTTTTACATTAATACTTTTATTTAAATAATAAAAATTTGGTCTTGCTCCAATACCATAAAGAAAAACAATATCAAAAAAATCTCTTCCCATAATTCTGTTGCGATTAAATAATGTGTAAATCTTTTGCGCTAAAAGAATATCTTTAGGGGTTGCTTTAATTCTAGTAAAAATTTCAAATTTATTAAAAACAACATCTTCTGGAGTATAGTCAAAACTTTGCGGAACGGTATCTACTTGAATAAGGATTTTTTGCGTTTCCAGAGGGGAAAATTTTAAATCAAAAAGCAATCTTGGAATGCGAATCTTAAGTCTATATGCTTGTCTTGTTTTGGCTTGAATTTCCACCTCTAGCCCTTCCTTCTCTAAATCTTTTTTTATTATTTCACCCAAATCAATAAACTCTTTTTCGCTTATATCAAAATTGTCAAAATCTAAATCCTCAGAAAAACGAGTATTGTTGTATAAAAGTCTTAGAGCGGTACCACCTAAAAAAGAAAGCTTACTGGAATATTTGCTTTCAAAAATGCTATACAAAATCTTACATTGCAAGTACTCCTTCAAAATACTTTCCTTGTGGATCCTTAAATAGTCAGGGTATTGTTCAAAAATTTGATCTATATTAATCATTTTCTATAGTTTTTAAAAAAATATTTGTTCTTTTGATTAAAGCTTTTTTATCAAAAGCCTTAAGGTAATTTTCAAATTTATTCAAATTAATCTTTTCAAAAAAGGAGTCTTTATCTATCCTCATTTCCTTAAAATCGTTGGCTGTTTTTAATTCAGGATGCAGATAAAGATAATCTAAAATCGCCTTTTCTGGCTCTGCTATAAGAATTTTTTGCTGTCCGTTTTCAATAAAATAATATCCCCAAAATAATTTTGGCTTAATATGCCCATAGCTAAAACTTCCCACCATGGTATTAAACTCAGCTGTTTTATTTGAGCTTATAGATGTTATTTGAAAAATTTCTTCTGGAATCAATCCATAGAATTTCAAGGCTGTTTCAAGAGAAATATAGGAAGGAGCGTATATTTTATTTGCTATTAAAAACAAAGAAAATCTATCTAACTTTTCATCAGAAAACATATAAAACCCTTGTTTAATCTTATTCAAAAAACCATTTTTTTCCCATCTATCAATTTGCCTATAGGAAAAATTAGACATACTTTTACGAACGCTTTTTAGAGAAAAGATCTGATCCAATGAAAATTGTTTTTTAAATTCAATTTTATTCATTTTATTTCATTAACAGGACATTTTTGTCCTTTTACAGAAATATAATAACAAAATCTTTAATATTCGTCAACAAATTATACGCGTTTATAGATATTCAATGTTTTGATTGTTTTATTAATTTTTAACATTTAAGTTTATAACGATTCTTTTTCTTAAATGAGAGATGTTCTTCCATGAAACTATTTTTTCGTGTGCCAGTCTTCCCAATACGATGCCAGAATCTACCATCATTAAATTTGCAAAATTTTTAATTTTTTCAGCATTCAAAGGCTTGTCTTCTAAAAACTCCTTTAAACTTGAAGAAGGGATAAGAATTTCTCTAGCAAATCTATCTGCTTCGCCTTCTTTTTTATCTTTAACGTCGCCTTCGTATTCCAAAAATTTATCCTTTGAACCATGCAATAGGATGTGTCCAAGTTCGTGAAAAAAAGTAAACCAAAATATTACCATCACTTGCAGTTGTTGCATTTTTTGCAACAACTGAATTCTCTACCAATTCTCCTTCTTTAAAAATATTTGATATATGCCTTGAAATTACTGACTTGTCACGATCAAAAAGACTAGCGATCTGATCCAAACTCGCCCAGACCGTTTCTGTATTTAAATCTGCTCGAAGCTTAATCTCTCCGTTGTCTGCCTGGTAAATAATAATATTGTTTTGTTCTTTTTTCATAATGTATTATCAACATTATATCAGATTTAATCTAAAAAATCGATTGATTGAAGTTACTCAAAAAATCTCAATAGATTTTTTGTCTTTTTATTCCAATCATTTGTATTTCCAGCAAAGCCCAATTTTACCAATCCAAAATGACGAATAATTTTCTTAGATTCCGCGATTTCGTCTGTAATTCTTTTTTCAAATACAATTACAAGCCATATTTAAATCATAGTTCTTTTGCAAATTATCCTAAAATACTGTCGGTGCCCCCAATGCAGGTTCAATTTTATTGCTGCATCGGAAGCAATGGGAGCTAGACCATTTACAATCTGATTATACACTTTTCGCTTAATCCCGTTCTTTACGACAATTCAACCTGAGATAAATGTAAAAAATCCATCTCATTTTTAAAGAATGAACAGCAAAATTTGGATTAAATGTCTTTCCTTAAAACAATAAAACGAGAGAACATCTTATATAAATCAATTTGTTCTTTTTTGTTCATATTTGTCCTTAAAACTAAAAAGTTCTTATTTTGCAAAGAAAACACCGTTTTTTTGTTTAAAAGTAAGAAGATTTTTTCTCTTTGCAAAGGTAAATGCAAAGAAAATCTATTCGTTCTTAATTTTATTTTGTCTTTTTTTTATTTTACTTTCTTAGCCAATACCTTGTACACACTTTCTAAAAAGTCACCTCCAGCATAACCAATAATAAGAGCGATTGCAGGAGAAATATATTCTACTCCTTCAATTTGAACTCCAGCTTGATTAACAGCAGTTGCAACAATGATTCCCACAGCTCCTGATAAAAAAATCATTGTAAAAAAATAAGGAAGATCAAACTTAACATTTTTATAAGAATACTGATGTTTCAAGTATCCAATAATTCCTCTGATCATTCCTCCACCAAAGCCTGCTAGCAAAAGTTGAATATACATAAAGTAATATTTATTTATAATTTACTTTATTTTAATTAAAAAAATAGTATAAGTCAAACAATGCCTTTTTAAAAGCTTAAAAAGCTTGACCAATAAGCATAATAACAGCGATCTTACCTATTTCAAGCATAAGTTTTTCTTTTTGTTCTTGGCTCATATCATCCCAAAAAGAAGATAAAATTATATTAGAATCTATAATTTGATTAGAGCTTATAGTGGCAAATGTTTTATTAAAACTTAAAGCTTTTTCACAGCTTTCGATTGTAGATGGCACTACATTATACTTCCCTTTTAAGTTACTTATATGTAAATAACTTTGTCCTGGCTTATCATTTAAAGCACAAGAAACTACTTTATCATCTTCTGAAGTTAAAAGAATAGTTTTTACTTCATTATTTGAAGATGCTACATTAAAACCATTTTGAGATGGATTTGTCACAGTAAATGCTCCGTTTGAAACAAAAAAGTATTCTGCTTCAGAATCTTTTAATATAGTCATTTCCGTAGTTTTGCCATTGAAATTAACTCCAGGAACTTTCATATCATCTGTTATTAAAAGTCCTGCAAAAGCGGAATTAGAGCTTAAAAGAAATAAAGATATAAAGGCTATTAAAATATATTTTTTCATATTTATTTAAATTATACTTATTAAAATA
>Ga0172378_10004299_pt1 | contig 13377 bp, 11 predicted proteins | sample GrowelOW332metaG_FD_119755 | JGI IMG/M metagenome (GOLD analysis project Ga0172378, IMG submission 119755) | Groundwater microbial communities from an aquifer near a municipal landfill in Southern Ontario, Canada - Pumphouse #3_1 metaG | ecosystem: Environmental > Aquatic > Deep subsurface >...
CCCCCAACGTATCCTACCAACGTATTCTGACAGATTCAGCCGATAACGGTATCGGTATAATAGTAGAACGCGCCCGGCTCGGTGTTCTTATTTGTAGCAAGCGGCGCGAACATGAAGTATGCGTCCGCTCCGGTGACCGTCACTTTAATCTTATGCTCGCCCCTGTAAAGCGGAAGAATAGGCGCCTGCTGACCGGGGCAGCGATGGAACGCCGGCATATAGGTATCGACCGGCGCACTGTCGATAATAACGTTTCCGTCAAGCTCAACCTTAACAGCGCTCGTTGAAGCGAACATCAGACGGCATTCGCGATCGCTGAGATTGCGAAGCGTCGTTTCGGCTGTATGAGCGATATCGCGCGAATCAAAATGCAGCTCGCCGCCGTCTATATAACGCTCGACGCCGTCGCATATCCATTTTGCTGCGCGCAGAACGGTGAACGGTGCGCGGTAATCCGCCCACAGATTGCCGTCGTTTATGCGGCGGACGACGAGCGACGGACGGAACGCGCGTCCGCACGGCGCTCCGGAGGTGATATCAAGCTCTCCGGCGCGGATAACGAATCGTGCGCTGACGCTCTGAGCGCGTTCGGCGGTGATGATCTGCCGCTTTGACGGAGTAAAGGCGGCGCCGCCGTCGATATATGCTTCAAACGTCCATTTTGCGTTGGAATTGTTGACGAATTTAACGTCCACCGTGAAATCCGAATACGGAACGGCGCAGACTCCGTCCGGATAGCTGATATCGGCGTAGATATTGTTGTTTTTGGACGCTCCATCGGGGAAAACGAAGCGCTGATAATCGAAGCTGCATTCCTCGTCGGCGGTCATTTTGAAACGTCCCTCGTCGGAAAGCGCGAGCATATCGCCAAGCCGTATTGTGCGTTCGGTAAGCTCGGCAAGGTCGGCGGGCGCGTCAAAACCGCGTACAGCGGCGCTCACCGTGATGCGCTGACCTATCGGTGCGGACCATTTTTCGGGAATATAGCTTCTGCCGTAGAGTATTCCGTAGAGCGCGCCGAGGGTCGCGCCGGTACAGTCGGTATCGTAGCCTAAATTCACGGCTTTGAGTATGCCGTCGCCGAAATCGTCGCCATAAAGCAGTCCGACCATGGTGAACGCGATGTTCTGCGGCGCGTCGGTGAAGTTGGAGCGTCCGTGCGCGGCAAGAATCTTATCGCGCATAGCGAGATAGGAAACGCCCTCTCGATACCAGCGGAGCATATCGGTGAGCGCGGCATAGGTGCGGCTTGCGGACGGAACATACGCGAGCGCGTCGGAGATGAGCGCCGCCGCGTCGTCATGCGAACGAACGTCGCGTTCATACGCCATCGCCTCGAGCGCGGCATAGAACATTTCACCGTAGAGTCCCTCGCCTCCCGCGTGGTCGACGACGGCGTCCTGCCATGCAAAATACGCGGCGAGCGCGGGACGTCCGTGTGCAAGCGCCGCCCAAAGCTCGCTGCGTATCGGGCTGCCCATGCAGTTTGTGAAGGGATTATCATATTTGCCGGAGAACGGGGGGCGCAGACCAAGTCTGAGCGCCGTCGCGCCGTAGCCATATTCGTCATACGGGAAATAAACGTGCTCCGTCCACTCGCGTCCAAGCTCGGCGCAGGTCAGATTGATACCGTACTGCTCGACAGCGTGCAGATTGACGAGCTGGAGATCGAGATCATCGTTAGGCAGCGGATCGCCCGTTTCGGAAAGACGCGGGAAGAACGTGAGATTCATAAGCTCCTTGCGTCCCTCGACAGGCTCGCCGAGCGTACCGCCGATATTTTTACCGAGCCAGCAGGCGTAGATTTTATCGTATAAAGTCGCTTTGTCCATTATTATACCCCCATTATTTATTAAATCGTTACAAATTATACACTATTATCGCCGTGCTGTCAAGAGCGCCAATTGCAGGAAGCCATACACACGGCTGATGTACGGAAGCCTCGGATAATGTTGTTACGAAAATCGGCATTGATTTAACAAAGGTCTGTAAATATTTCATTTCAACCCTGCACATAAAAACAATCCTCCGACCATTTTAATGGGTTAGTGTCAATATATTCCCATATTTTTTGATATTCCTGTTCGTTGCGGATAATATGATCATAAAATCTATATTGCCATATTTTTCGTCCTATTACACCATCGTTTTTGTTTGCTGTTTTCGTAGATAATGATTTAACAGCGCAAATAATATCCCCAACCGTAGGGCAAGGGCTCTGCTCTTGCCGTCCCACGCACAAAACCGATTGCCTGCGCAAAACCAATATCATATGAACATGGTTTGGCATAATTACATATTTATCGATATGGATTCCGCTGAAATGTGTATCAATATTTTCAATCTCCTGTTTTACATCATTTCCGGATTTCGATAGACGGCAAGAGCAGAGCCCTTGCCCTACAATAATGTCGCCCAATAAACATTCACGATTTTGTGTGCATATCGTTATAAAATACGCACCGTTTTGGCTATAATCATAGCCCTCTAATCTTATCCTTTTCCGCTTGGGTAAATCCATTTTATCACCATCTGTCTATATTCGCAAATAATATCCCCACCGTAGGGCAAGGGCTCTGCTCTTGCTGTCCCACGCACAAAACCGATTGCCTGCGCAAAACCAATATCATATGAACATGGTTTGGCATAATTACATATTTATCGATATGGATTCCGCTGAAATGTGTATCAATATTTTCGATCTCCTGTTTTGCATCATTTCCGGGTTTTGATAGACGGCAAGAGCAGAGCCCTTGCCCTACAATAATGTTGCCCAATAAACATTCACGATTTTGTGTGCATATCGTTATAAAATACGCACCGTTTTGGCTATAATCATAGCCCTTTACACTTCTCCTTTTCCGCTTGGGTAAATCCATTTTATCACCATCTGTCTATATTCGCAAATAATATCCCCACCGTAGGGCAAGGGCTCTGTTCTTGCCGTTCCACGCACAAAACCGCTTGCCTGCGCAAAACCAATATCATGTGAACATGGTTCGGCATAATTACATATTTATCGATATGGATTCCGCTGAAATGTGTATCAATATTTTCGATTTCCTGTTTTGCATCATTTCCGGATTTCGATAGACGGCAAGAGCAGAGCCCTTGCCCTACATAATTGTAAACCCTTGATTTTTTTATTTAAGAAAACCGTAGGACTATAAATCCTACGGTAAAATTTTTTATTTGACTGCGGCAATTACTTGAAGCTTTTTGTTACTGCGCGACCGCTTCCTGGAAGGTTTCTACCATTTTATCGAGCTTTTTCTGCGAGGCGGTTTCCATCTTTGAATAGAGCGATACGAATTTGTTCTGATTGGATTCGAGCGACGTGTAGAATGTACCCTTCATCAGTATCGTTCCGAGCGACGAATCATATGCGAGCGCGAAGCCCTGACTGATGTTGTCATGGATGATATCTATCATCTGCGCGCTCTCGTCGTCGCGGGTATATTTGACCTTGAGAGCGGTCTCATAGTAGGCTGGAATAACAGTCTCCTGTGTTTCGCGGCAGAGAGCCTCGGTAACGGCGCTGATCATCTCAAGCTTGGACGTAGTTACCGGAATTACGCCTACCTGCGTGGTGTCATGAACGCTCGTCACATAGTTTTCCTGCTGCTCGTCGAGCTTAGGATAAGGCACGATGCCTATTTCATCTTCCATCGAACGGAAATATTCGAGCGAACCGAGCCGCTGATAGCCGATAAACAGCGCCTTGCCGTTCATAAACGCGGTTTCTGCGTCCTGATTTTCATAATAAACGCCGTCGCTGTAAAATAGAGTGAGCAGCTTATCGAGCAGCTTTATAGATTTCTCGTTGTTGACGGCAATGGAGGGAATACCGTCCTCGTCGCGTGTTATGAAGCCGGGATCTCCGCTCATTATCATAGGAATCGAAGGACCCCATATTTGCAGTGTGACAAAGCCGTATTGGTCGTCGACATCACGCTGGCTGTCGCCGTTGAGGTCGGCGTAACCGGCGTTTATATAATTCATGAATTCATCATAGGTCCATTTTCCGTCAAGTATGGTCGAATAAAGCTCGGAAGAATCAAGTCCGAGGTTGGTCATCAGATCCTTATTAAAGATAAGACCGTGCGCGGTGCGCAGAACATCGATGAAAAAGTCGCCGGCAAGGATATATGCGCTGTCGTTGCCGATGGTCATATCCTCCATGAAGTCGCGCATCCAGTATTTCTGATCGAAATCAAAATATTTGCCGCCCATGGCGTTCTGGAACATACCCTGGAGCGTCAGCTCGGCGAGCGGATAGAGGTCGTCGATGATGAGGTCGAACGCGTCGTCGCCGGAATTTATGTATTTCGCGATATCAGATGAAACTTTATCGTAATTTTTCTCGCTCTGAATGAATTCGAGCTTGACATTCAGCTTCTCCTCGACGGTACGGTTGCGCGCGTAGGCGGAATCGTTGACGAGATCGCCGGTTTCCTCCTCCGGTCCCTCGACCAGATAGTTTGAGTTGCCCATGGCGCTCAGATTGAAGGTATTGACGTAAATACGCATAGTTTCGCCGCCGAGGTCGACTCCGGCGAGGGCGTCGGGTTCGGTGGTTTCTGCGGCGGTAGTATCGCCTGCGGCTGCCGCCGTCGTCGCGGCGGGGGTATTACCCGAATCAGAACCGCAGGAAGCAAGCATACCTGCCGTAAGCATTGCGCAGAGCAGGAGAGCGGTTATTCGTTTGATATTTTTATTCATTATTATCACCTTTATATGGAATATGTGTGTATGGGGGAAAAATCGTGAAAAGAGAAACAAAAAGCTCCGTGAACGATGTCATCGGAGCTTTTTGTCCTGTTATATTTAACGGGGGATACGCTCCGTCCCGCTTAAACTCACATAGATGAGTGTCCGTTTATATCCAGCGGTAGGAATACGCTCCATCCGGTCAATATTGCTTAGTGATTCTTCTTGGTAACAACGATTGCAGCTGCTGCCGCGAGGGTAGCGAGAGCCGCGAAAGCGACTACTGCATCGGAAGTCTGAGCTGCTGCTACGGGAGCTGCGGTATCTGCTGCTGCATCGGCAGCGGGAGCTTCGGTAACTGCTGTGTCGTCAGCAGCGGGAGCTTCGGTGACTGCTGCATCGTCGGTAGCGATATCAACTGCTGCAACGAGGTTAAGAGTCAGAGCGTAAGAACCAACAGAGAAATCAGCAACGTCGCCGTCAGGAAGAACGGTTTTGAATGCGTTGGTAGTAGCGCCGCCGTCGTCACGGTCGAGCAGGCAGATTGTTGCTGTGAAGGTGAAGCCTTCAGCGGGAGTGTCGAACTGGGTGTCGAGAACGTTGATCTCAGACCACGGAATAAGAAGCTCCATCTGCCAGCCGTCAGCGGTCTGCTTGCCCTTGCCGGTGCATTTATCGGTAATCAGACCATCCTGATAGTTGTGGCGCTGAACTTCAACGTTGCCGGTATCGGTAACGCCCATGGATAAGAATATACCCTGCTGATCGTCAGCGATCATGCCGTTGGGGTTAAGAGCGATCTGGAAGCAGTCAAGGCTGTAGGGCGAGCTGCCGTCGGTGGTGAGGTTAACGTCGGTGTCGACAACCTTAGCGCCGCAGTAAAGACCCTGAGCGTCCCAGTAGTAGTAGAAAGTGACCTGGTCAGCGATATCGCCTGCCCATGCCTGGCAGTTGGTGGAGTCCATAACTATGTAGTTATCGCGGTTCCACTCGGCGTTGTCGATCTCACCGTCGATGGTAGGAGTGCCCTCCGGTACGTCGATTGCAGTTCTGTCAGCAGCGAAGCAGCTGAGAGAAAGGATAGCGCTCATAGCGAGTGCAAGGAAAGTAAAGCCAAACTTTTTCATTTTGATTTTCTCCTTTTGATATTTCTTTGTTTTTTTATGCGGACTCTAAAACGTTTCGCATTGTTGCGCACAGAGATCTCTGTGGCTTCTATAAACAATAATTATAATATCACACATTCTAATTATTGTCAATAGGTACACTGACATTTTTTCATCATTTGTATTACTTATTATGATTATTTGTACGCTTTATGTTAATATTTGCGGCTGCATAGTTAATATTATCATAATATATAACACAAATAACAGCGTCCGGAGATCTCCCGCGTGTGTTATAGCTCGAGCAGAGCCTGCGCCGCGCTCAATATTCCGATTTTCCCGCTTTCGTAGGTCACGCCGCCCTGCATGAACGCCGTATAAGGCGCGCGCAGAGGTCCGTCCGCCGAAAGCTCGATTGAAGCGCCCTGCGTGAACGTTCCCGCCGCCATTATAACCTTATCTGAATAGCCGGGCATTTCCCACGGCTCGGGCGTGACATACGCGTCGATCGGCGAGCCGCTCTGGATTCCGCGGCAGAACGCGCACAGCTTTTCGGGCGCGCCCAGCTTCACCGTCTGAATGATGTCGTAGCGCTCGTCTGTATAGAGCGGCTCGACATCGCAGCCGAGCGCGGCGAAAACATACGCCGCGAACGCCGCCGTTTTGAGCGCCTGCGCGACAGTATGCGGCGCCATGAAAAATCCGCGCAGCATATTCTTTGTGTTTCCGAGCGACGCGCCGCATTCCAGACCGACGCCGACCGTAGTCAGCCGGTAGCTCGCAAGCTCGACCGCGCGCGCGCTTCCGGCGATATAGCCGCCGCTCTCGGCGACTCCTCCGCCGGGATTTTTAATGAGCGAACCGACGATGATGTCGGCGTTCGGCTCGCGCGTTTCAACAAATTCGCCGTAGCAGTTGTCGACCACCACATAAGCGCCGCAGCACCTGCGCACACGAGCCGTTATCGCGTCGATTTCATCGGCAGAAAGCGTTCTGCGGTTCATATAACCCTTTGAACGCTGAATATAGACGATTTTTATGTTATCATGAGCCTTTATCGCACCCTCGACCGCGTCAAGGTAAGCTTCACCCTCGCCAAGCGGTATTTCGGCGTATTTTACTCCAAAATCGCGCAGCGAACCGTCGCATTTGCCGTCGTCGGATATACCGACGACCTTGTCGAGCGTGTCATACGGCTTTCCGGTGACCGAAAGCATGGTGTCGCCGGGACGGAGCAGACCGTAGAGCGCCGTAGCTATCGCCTGCGTGCCGTTCACTATCGAATGGCGGGCGAACGCGGCTTCACAGCCGAACACACGGGCGTAGATTTTATCGAGGGCGTCGCGCCCCTTGTCGTCGTAGCCGTAGCCGGTCGTGCCGTCGAACATTGTGGCGTCCACGCGGAATTCGCGAAAGGCGTCCATCACCCGCGAGGTATTCGCAAAGGCTATATCGTCTATTTTTTTATATCTCTGCGCGAGAGCTTCCTCCGCCTGCGCCGCGATTTTCATCAGTTTATCGCAGAATATCATTACAGTTTTATTCCGTTCTAATTTATTTAACATGAGTTCGACGTGCAGGTACGCGGCTTTTATATGGCGCATAGTGATGTGGTTTTCGCGAACTTGCGCCGCCTAATCAAGGTTTCTGCCCTGAATCGGCAGCTGGTTTTTTAGGCTGATAATAATTTCGTCGAACTCACGTTATTTATGTGTTATTTAAATAACCTATTACAGCTCAATGCCGTTCTCTATGATTTTGACTGTGAGTTCCGACGCCGCTTCGACGTCGCGCATATCGAGCGTTTCGACCGCCGAATGGATATAGCGCGTCGGTATCGAGATGCAGCCCGCGACCGTTCCCGCGCCCGCCGCCTGCATAGTGGAGGTATCAGTGCCGCCGTATTCGAGCAGCTCGAGCTGATACGCGATTCCGCCGTCCTTTGCCATTGCGCACAGAGCGTCGACAAGGCGGGCGTCGCATATGACCGATGAATCCTTGACCTTTATCGCCGCGCCGTCGCCCAATTTGACCGCCATGGGGCGCGAGCCGACCGCGTCGCCTGTTCCGGTAACGTCATACGCTATGGCGATATCGGGGGCGATGCCGAACGCCGCCGTGCGTGCGCCGCGGCAGCCGACCTCCTCCTGCACCGTGAATGTGAAATAAACGTCGTTCGGACATTTGGACATATGCGCCGCCGCGTCGATAAGCACCGCGCAGCCGATTCTGTCGTCAAACGGTCTGCCGGCGTAGCGTTTGCCGCAAAGACGGTCAAGCTCGGGGACTATCGAAGCCGCGTCGCCTATTTTTACCTTTTTTTCGGCTTCCTTCTTATTTTTTGCGCCTATGTCGATGACAAATTTCTGCGCGCTGAAATCGTTCGCCGCGACGCCCTGCTCGGGAACGATAACGCCGCGCGTGCCGTTTTCGAACATAACTCGGCTGTATGCCGCCGCCGTCCACGATATACCGCCGATATTTGAAACGCGGACAAAGCCGTTATCGTCGATAAAGGTCGCCATGAAGCCTATTTCGTCCATATGCGCGGCGAGCATGATCTTTTTTCTGTTCTCCGCCGAGCCTTTTTTATATGCGATAAGGTTGCCGAGCGCGTCGATCTTCGTTTCGTCGGCATAGGGGGCGATGAGTTCGCGCAGTGTGTCCGCGATTTTCTGCTCGCGTCCGGATATTCCGGGTGTTTTGAGTACCTTTTTGATTATTTCGGTCATAATATTTCTCCCACGGCGTTGCCGTAATATAATAATGTAGAGAATTTTATATTTGTATGTTTATAATTTTCACTATTTCACAGCGAATTATGTTAAATCGCCTGTAAAACAATACAGCATATCCCAGTTTAATGTTTTCGCAGGCTTCTCCCGCGCTTATTTCATTCGCAGACGGCGCGGACGAGAGCCGCTATCGCGGTATAGTCGCGGGTATCGGCGACGGTCGATGCGGTATGGAGATAGCGTGTCGGAGCGGAGAGCGCGAGGGTTTTCACGCCCGCGCGGCTGCGATGGATAGCGCCGGCGTCATTGCCGCCCGACACGAATTTTTTGACCTGCACCGCGATCGAGCGTTTTTCGGCAAGCTCAAGCGCCCATGTCACAAAGCCGTGGTCATAAACGGTAGCGCGGTCGACGAGCGATATAACGCCGCCCGCTCCAAGCTCCGCGACTCTGCCCTCGGGCGGTACGTCGGCAATATCGGCGACGGCGGTCGATTCGAGTATCAGCGCGTAATCGGGCTTGATCTCAAACGCGGCGGTATTCGCGCCGGATATTCCGACCTCCTCGCGAACCGTAAAGGCGAAATAGGTATCATATTTCGGCTTTTTGCCCTCGCGTACGAAAGCCGTTATCGTATCGAGCATAACGGCGCAGCCCAGACGGTCGTCTATCGCCTTGCCCTTCATCTTATTTTCGCCCATCAGATAAAAATCGCTTATAAACGTGCCGTAATCGCCTATCGAAACGCTGTGGCGCGCCATATCGCCGTCGTCCGCGCCTATGTCGATGTACATACCATCGACCTTTGTCGCCTTGCCGCGTTCGTCGGCGTTCTGAAGATGTATCGGCTTTGACGAGATAAGTCCGTTTATGCGCCGGCTGCCGTCCTTCGACATGATGGTAACGCGACGTCCGCATAAAACGCGCGGATCGATACCGCCGACGGGCGAGAAGCGCAGATTACCCTCGTCGTCAATTTCCGTCACCATGAAGCCGACCTCGTCCATATGTGCGCACACCATTAAGCGGCGCGAGGAGTCCTCGCCCTCCATATGTGCGATAACATTGCCCAGCTTGTCCGTGCGGACGCCGGAAATAATGCCGCTGAGATATTCCTTTATATACGCGGCGACCATATCCTCGCACCCAGACGGGCCGGGAATAAGGGTAAGCGCCGCGAGAAGCTCTATTCCGTTAAGTTTGTTGTCCATATGTCATATTCTCCCGCAAAAGCGCGCTCTTGCCGCGCCGTTTATTTTATGACCGCCCGCCGGCATATTCGCCGCGCCGCTCAGCTTCTTATCCATTTGTCAATTCCTCCCGCGATGAAGCCGGCGATGAGCGTCGCGGTTTCCTCGGCGTCGTCAAGCGATATGACCTCGCTCGGCGTGTGCATATTCTTGAGCGGCAGGCTTACCACAGCTACCGGAACGCCGGCGCCGGTTGTATTGACGACGTTCGCGTTTGTTCCGGTGGACATCGGCTCGACCGTCTGCTGGAGCTTATTGCCGTTTTCGGCGGCGAAGCTTATTATCGCGTCGGTAAGCGAACGGTCGGTGACGGCGGAGAGCGATATCATCGGGCCGTCGCCCATTTTTCCCGCTCGGCGTTTGGGAACGTCTGGCTGTATCGCAAAATTAACATCCAGAACTATCGCGGCGTCGGGGGCGAGGGTGTAGGACGCGGTGAGCGCGCCGGTCTCGCCGACCTCCTCGCGCGTGCTGAACACGGCGGTTATGTCCCATGTAAGATTTTTATCTCGCAGCATATCGAGCGCCCGCAGGATTATCGAAACGCACGCCTTATCGTCGAAGCCGCGTCCTGTCACCTGTGAACCCAGAAGCGGCATAAGAGAGGTCTTGAAGCCGACCGGTGTGCCTATTCGGACGAGCTTTGAAAGTGCATCCTTTGAATATCCGGTGTCGATAAGCAGATCGGCGACCGGAGTCAGCTTAGCGGATTCACCGGGCTTGGCAAGATGCGGGGGCGTTGAAACGACGACGCCGGGGATTTTGCGCTCGCCGTATATCCACACCTCGCTCGCCGCCATTATGCGGGTATCAATGCCGCCGAGCTGTACGACGCGCAGAAAACCGCCGTCGAGAATCTCGCGCACCATCATGCCGATCTCATCGATATGAGCGTCGAGCATTATATTCGGCGCGTTTTCCGCTCCGCAGCGTTTTGTGCAGATGAAGCTTCCGAGCGCGTCGCATTTTACCTCGTCGAAGCGGGGAGCGAAGATATCGCGCAGCACCTCGGCGCTGCGGTATTCGTACCCCGAAACGGTCATGCACGGCGTCACGGAATTGATAATTTCACGAATTTCGTCCATGTTAACCTCGTTGTTGTGTGAATTTATTTTATTATGGTGTATAATATGAGTTTGCCGGCTCAAAAAGTGCCGCGCTGTGATATTTGTGTGCTTTTTAAAAATCCCAAACCCTGAATTACAGTGTAATCAGCGGTGTTTGCCTGACCCATAACTTCAATGACATCCTCCGCAGAAAAGCCGCTGCCTGACGGCGGCGGCTTTTCGTCAAAGCGCGTTTATAAGGTCTTTGAAATGGCGGCCGCGCTCCTCAAAATTCTTGAACGCGCCGAAGCTGGCGCAGGCGGGGGAGAGCAGAACGATATCGCCGGGCAGCGCGAGCGAGCACGCCTTTTTAACGGCGCGGTCGAACACGGCGTCCTCATAGAGCTTAGGGGGTATCGATTTATAAGCGTCGCATTTAGTGAGCGCGATTTTGATCTTAGGCGCGGTCGCTCCGGTAAGCACGACGGCTTTTGCGGCGCGGCAGAGCGGCTCGCCGAGCGGTTCAAAGGGGATATGCTTATCGTAGCCGCCGCACAGCACGATAATATTGCGCTCCTGCGGCTGACGCGGAGCAAATGCCGACAGCGCGGCGATGGTGCGTGTGGGGCTTGAATCGATCGAGCTGTTGTAATAGCGCACGCCGTCCTTTTCTCGGATAAGCTCAAGGCGATGCTCGACGCCGCCGAAGGTGCGCGCCAGCTCGGTTATGCGTTCGATATCAACAATTCCCCATACGGCGCCGATCGCAGCCATATAGTTTTCGATATTGTGATGTCCCGGGAGCAGAATATCGCTCTCGCGCAGCACCTCGACATCGCCGCGCTTCGCATCGTGATAACAAATCACGCCGTCACGCTCGAAAACGCCGTTTTCATTCTGAAAATAGGTAAGCTGAGCGCCGTCGCCGATGTCGCGTCCGAGATCGCGCGTGATATCGTTTTTATAATTGAGCACAACGCGGTCGCCGGGGCGCTGATGGCGGAAAATATTGCGTTTCGCTCCGATATATTCGAGCATATCTATATGATAATCGAGATGATTCGGCGAAATATTAGTTATGACGGCGATATGGGGCGAGCGCCGCATGGTATGCAGCTGGAACGACGACAGCTCGACGACCGCCCAATCGTTTTCGGTCATTTCCTCGATACGGGGAAGCAGCGGGCCGCCGATATTGCCGCCGACATAGACCTTTCCGTACTGCGCTTCTATCAATTTTGAAATAATCGTGGTGGTGGTGGTTTTGCCGTCGCTGCCGGTCACGCCTATGATAGTGGCGGGGCAAAGCTCGAAGAAAAGCTCCATTTCGGAGGTCAGCTTAGCGCCGCGCTCAACAGCGGTGCGGAACTGCGGCTTATCGTAGCGTATGCCGGGTGCGCGGAAGATCGCCTCGTCGGTAATGCCGTCGAGATAAGCCTCGCCGCAGATAATGCGCACTCCGTTTTCCTCAAGCCGGGTAGCCGCCGGTTCAAGCTGCTCACGAGGCTTCACATCGCGCGCCGTCACCTTGACTCCGCGCTCCGTAAGCCATCCGATAAGCGGGATATTAGATATGCCGATACCGACGACCGACGCGGTCGTAAAGCCTAAATCAGTGTATTTCATATGCTTCATCCTTGTTCATAAAGAAAAATTACGGACACCCGGTTCCGATAATTATGATCACTTATATTATAATACTCATCGGGTGCTTTCGCAAACGTTTCAAGCACATTTTTACAAATCATTCAATAAATATTGCAATTTGTTTATATTGGGTTAATCTTTTAACTCCCAAAACGCTCGCTTACACGAAAAAACTCTCCCGCGCGGGGAGAGCTTTCATCGCGGCAATGCCGCTTATATGCAAAAATGAACCGAACTTGTAAGCCGGGTTCTGTGGACCGTCTTTCGGCGGAACCGCAGTCATCTGTCTCGACGGCGCGTTGCCGCGCCGCTCCAGCCACCCGTGCCGGCTGCGACGGGCCATCGTCATGCGGCACATACGGTGTTGCTTCGGATAGGGTTTACAGCGGCGTTATGTTTCCATATCGTCGGGTGAGCTCTTACCTCGCCTTTCCACCCTTACCGTTACCCTTGCGGGAACGGCGGTATATCTCTGTTGCACTTTCCCGGAGGTTGCCCTCGGCGGACGTTATCCGTTATCCTGCCCTGTGAAGCCCGGACTTTCCTCACGATACTGCCTTTCGGTATGATATCGCGCGACTGCGCGGCTCGGTTCGGTGGCTATTATATCACATCGCGGGCGTTTTGTCAAACATTATCGTGATGTGAAACGTCTGTGTTTTGCGGTTTATTTTTTGAATATTGATTGCGGGGGACGTTTTCGCGTTTGTTTACGCGGAAGAATCCGAAGGGTGCGGCGGCACTATATATTCGTGTAGGTTTACGAGTACGAATCCGAAGGGTGCGGGACGCGGCGGCGCCCCTCACCCCTCGGGCTCCCCTTCCCCCGCTGGGACGCGCAAAATACGTGCGGCACTCCCGCGTGTGAGCGCTCTCTGCAAGA
>Ga0172378_10004300_pt1 | contig 13375 bp, 20 predicted proteins | sample GrowelOW332metaG_FD_119755 | JGI IMG/M metagenome (GOLD analysis project Ga0172378, IMG submission 119755) | Groundwater microbial communities from an aquifer near a municipal landfill in Southern Ontario, Canada - Pumphouse #3_1 metaG | ecosystem: Environmental > Aquatic > Deep subsurface >...
AATATTCTAGCGCAGCCTTCATTCCTTGATAAGTATAATGTTCGTCATCTTTGAATTTTTTGAGTTGCGCACAAATCATGGTAGTAGGAGCTTTGATTTGAAACAGCTTACATATATAAGCTATTAAATTTTTATATGCGGTAGCATCCGCTTGTCGTTTGCGTCCACATTCCATACAATAGTGTTTTCTGGTTATGGTTTGTATTTCATCTTTAGGAAAACAACCTCCACACACAGAACACTTACACATGTCTTTTTTCATATATCACCACTTGACCAACACAATAAAAAAGCAACGCAACATAATAACATGCTGCGTTGCACATGAGTATTACTTACTTACAGCAATCTTATTCGCCTTACACATGTCTCGCAAATCCAATAGAACCAGCCCAAGAATATCAGCCTGATCTCGCGTGCAGTCACGGACATTTTTATTCTTGCCGAGATGGCTAGTCACTACATCCTGATACTGCTCTGTGATATTAGCATCTCTACATGCCAATGCAATCTGCTTAATATCTTCTACCGTCTTATCAAAGTCAACCTCATCTGACTGATCCTTAAAAGCGTTAATAGGATTATCTACAACCTCAGCTCCATTGGCTGCCAACTTGTCAATAGCCTGTGTCATATCACCCAGCAAAGCATCATATGTAAAGGCAATCTTTTCAGACATGTACTTGTTTCGGCTACCGGCTTCCAGACTCTTACTGCCTCTCATGTACAAAACAGGATGTGCCTGACCTTCGTCATTAATTTCAGATGTAGAGTATCCAATAACATCAACCAAACCAGCAAGTACTTCAAACCCACGCCGCTCAATAGACGGAATGATGCGATCATACTTTTCCCCGTTTTCCTTAATTTGAATTGTTGTAGAGTGTGAAATGGCGATTAGTGTGTAACCAGCCTTTACAATGTCCTGAAAGAAACTGTCAAATTCTCGTTTCACTTCCTTATAACCGCGCATCTGTGTAGTTTCATCCAGATGATCTACACCTTCCAACTGAAGAATGTATTGTTCACAATATACATACGCAATATCTGCCGTATCAACGATTACGCTCTTAAATGCGGTTTCGTTTTTTTCTCCAGTATCTACGGACTGAGCGTCCTTCAAAAGCTGCTTTTTAATCTTGAGCATTTCTGTCCACTTATTTACAGGCTGTGCAATAACGCCAGACAGCATGTTATACCCACGTTCGCATGCAATCAACAGCGGCTTTGGAAACTTTACAGCGTTACTAGTTTTACCACTCTTACGCGCCCCATAAAGCAGAAAACTCTTAGAACTCAAATCTCTAGTTACTACACTAGGAGCAATATTAAAAATATCAATTTCAGCCATTTATTTGTTCCTTTCTTAATACCCTTTTTCGTCTTGATTAAAATGGAATATCATCATCTGCAATTACTGTATTTTTTGTAACTGTCGATGTGTTGCTATGCGTGCTGGATTGCGACTGATTTCCCTGATATCCTTTTTCTTTCAGCTCGTTCAGACGTGCCTGACGCTCATTCATGGCAATCTTAATGGCTGTTTTGCTGATCGCCTTGTCGCTATCTTCATCACATGCAGGATCAGCGCCAGCCATTACAAGTTCTGTAATTACACGATCATCGCTTCGGCGCTTTCCAAATCCACCTTGCTTTGGCGCTTCCTGTACGCGAGTAAATTCATATTCAAAAAAGAACTTGGCAGTGCATCCAACCTCATAATTGTCCGATACAGTTTCCACATCATCTGCCTTGATCACAACATTTTTAAATACAACCAAATCCCCAAAATAATTAGTGGACAGCACTGTAGCTCTGAGTCTTCCTGTTTCTTCCCTATTTTCTCCACTCACTTCCGCTACAATTGACTGCAAATACCCCTCGATTTGACTGGTAGTCCCATACTCAATAGGAGAACCTTTCTCACCCGGCGTATTATAGAACTTAGACACGAGTCTAAGACCTTCCTTCAACTCATTCTTTGAATTAACATAGTCATTAGGTTCTACATTACATACAAGACTGCACACATAGGCATTGTCATACCCAACCTTTGCAATTGTGTTTGCTTCAGCATGCTTCAAGAACTGTTCTACTCTATCATACCCTGTATTCTTCTTCTGTTCCTTAGTTTCCTTGTTAATACGGAACTCTGGTTCCCAACATTCAAAACGTCTGGAGGCTGCTTTGTCAGTACTGAACTGTACCACACCCTTTACACTAATATAAAGAATATTGTTCTTGTCAGTACCTCTCCTTACCGTCAACTCTGCAATCTTTCCTGTGAGTGTCATTTCATTCATGAGCTTTCTAATCTGATCTGATTCGTTCTTTCTTGCCATACTTTAAATCTCCTTGTACATAAAATATATTATTGTTCAGTCACATGACTGAGAGAAAACAAGCTTGACACCGCCCAACTGTGTGCGTTGATATACATTTAAACACAAATATATTGTGATTGTTTATTATCTAAAAATTATCCCAAAGGTGTTTGTTGCGATTTTTGAAAAAGACGTTCGTACAAAGCAATTAAACTGTCGCGATTTACATTCAGACTCTTATCGCAAAAATCTTTGATTTTATCCTTTGTCATGTTTGGATTTTCACTCATTTGCTTAATTGTCTGAAATACCATCATTGATCCATCGGCATACCCAGATGCCCAAGTCTTACATAGATTTTGCTTATATGCGTTTAAGATCTGCTGTTTCTCTTGTTCCATTGTTTATCCTTTCTAGTAAGTGTTGTATAAAAACTTGTGGATGATTCAGGGTTTCTTCATCTGTCTTGTTTTGGTATGGAGTCCAGCGTGATACACAATGATACAACACTTTTTGAGGGTCAAGCGCGTCATCAACATAAATTAGATTATGCACCCATCCTACTTGACTGCAATCTAATGCCATGATTTTTATATCGCTGTCTAAATAATGAATTTCTTGATTGCAATAAGCATAAAACGGATGATATCGTTCAAAGCAATTGTCTTCATGTCTGGCATTATATTTTTCGATACGGGGCATGACTTCATCATTTATTGATGGTAAATCATCATTGTATTTAATATAGAATGCCACATGATAGTCACGTAACTCCCGAATCTTTTTCAATTCTGTACATAATAAATTGCGAAACGTAAGAGTCATCGAAACTGTTTTTACTCTGTGTGTTTTATATGCCCTTGCCAATATTCAGTCTCCTCAAAATTCCAAATCCTCTGTCCGTATGTCTTACATAAATAAGAGTATGCTTGGCGAACTGTATCAGCATTTTTAATCATGTGCGCTCTGTCTTTCCGTTTCCCTTTGTACTCTGGCAGAGCATCCGTAGTAAAGATGAGCTGGAGGGCAAGCGCAGTCGGTGTCAATACCTCAGTTCGCTGTGTTTGCTTTTCAAGCCAAGCTTGTACGTCTGTGTCTAGCGTATGATCACCATCTTTCTATATATTTGTATAGGTCGGTTGGATCAGTAGATGTTCGTGTAGATTTGATAAGTTTGTCACCCTTGAGCCGGTATAGAAAATATTGTGGTAAAAGCTTATGTTTGCTAATTAGTGCTACAAGAATAGTCTCATCCGTGTCGCCAATCAATTTGGAGTAGACCACAGCCACAACTTCATCCGATTCGATCTTATATGAAATGTGAAATGGGTCACTGATCTTTGAAGCTATACAATTACCACCTTTCTTTCCGAAAAACAGGCGAGTTTTGACAGGGTTGTTTTAATTGTGAAATGGACTCTACGTTTTCCCAAACCTCTGCGCATTTTTGTTGTATCAGAACAAAATAAATGTTCCCACCACTTTTCCGGTTTCGACACATTTTTCTAAGCAAGTATGATATACTGACCATACTTTATTAAGAAAGGGAGAACATTTATGCCAAGAGGTAAACGCAAATCATTTGATGACAAAATTGAATCTACACAAAATCAGATTTTAATGACAGAACAGAAACTTGACACTCTAAAATCTGAATTGTCTGATTTACTGGAATTGAAACAACAAGAAGAAACATCTGAAATTTGCAGTCTTATGAAAGAGAATAACATTTCCATAAGTCAGTTACGTGAAATGTTAGTGAATAGAGTTTCATAAGTTGTTTCAATGTCTTGGCTAGTAGGCAAATGCATACTAGCCTTTTTCTTTTTTACAACCCCAAAACAGAAAATGGGAATCGAGTTACGAAAGGATCCGAGCATGAGGCTGATGTGTAACCATAGTCTTTGCGGTACTCTTTTTCCAATGAAAGATACGTTTTATAGGCTTGGTCTACCTCTGATTTACGCTTTTCTTTTTCAGCCATTAATGCTTGCTGCTTTTGTTCCGCAAGCTTGCGCTCTGCTTCTCTGCTACATACTAATGTGCAGTGAGCCGCCTCCGTAGGATCTTGAAAGTCCTTGCCACATACATAACACTTATACATTTTTTCTTCCTTTCTTTTATTAATGTGCTGGACATATCTTCCTGCTCTGTAAGGCAATTATATCACACACACTAATTGATGTCAATGACTTTTTAATATAATATTATTATTTAATTAGATAACGATTGTAGAGTATGTGAACTACCAATTGGCTAAAGACCAATTGGTAGTTCACATATATTCTCCTGCCACATGTCCGCTTAACACTCCACTCTCTGTAAGAAACTTCATCCATTGTTCGACTTGCTCTTGAACAATTAAACACGGCTCAAACATCGGGTTATTTTCCAGCATACATTGATAATCATACGGTTGACCAAAATCATTGTCAATTACGTCAATCCTGATGTCGCTCCCATCCTTGGGAATAGTAACACTAAAATCTATATCGAAATTTTTGTATTGTGATCGGCTTGGAAACTGAATAGTCCGGCAAAAGAACCATTGATCTGAACAACAGTCTGAGAAACCAATATCTCGCATTTGTTGATCGGACAATATGTGTGCATGGATTTTATCGTTGACTCCATGTGAATTGCATGTCACTACTTGGCTCATATGTCTTTAAGCTCCTTTTTTAATTCCTCAACTGTCATCATAATAACTGTCTGAAACTCCCACAGCTAAAGCAGTGGGGTTCTTAACTACATAGACTTCCAAATATACTCGAAAGTATATAAGACTAATTTATTTCATTAAGACTTTCACTAACAATCGCTCCATTGAACGAATTAACGTTAGCATAGGCTCGTTTCAAAACCTTTGTTGTATTATTAAATCGCAATACTACCTAAATTATTTTTTACTTTTAATCTCTCGACTTCATTGTTATGCATAATTAAAAAACTATTAAATCGTTGTTTGCACTTTTCATTATTTATTGTTTTTAAATCACTATTTACATTCATTATAAGAAATGCTGAATACATATCTCTCTGAACTTTAATACCATTAAAGTCATTCCACCTTTGAGAAAGTTTCTTTTTGGTATAAGCTTCATTGAAATGATTGTACTGACTTGCTCTAACAGAATAAGTGTCTATCTTAATTAACTGACTATCGTAGTATTTGAGTTTTCTATCTATGATAGCCAATAACATTGACGGTGCTTTATTAGCTAAACTCTTGCCAAAACGTTTCTTTCTCTTGAATTTACCTTTATCATTCTTTTCAGTTTTCTTTGCTCTACGTTGTAATCCAGCATAGTTCATTGTTTCAACATAAATATTATTGCCTTGTGCTATAATTTCATTTGCTAAAATTTCATGTTGAAGTTTACGAATGTCTGCTTGTTTTCGATATAACTCTTTGAGTTGGTTTTGTATCTTAACATAGTGATTTGATTTATTCCAAATAACTTTTTTATTGCCTTGTTTCTTAATAGTGCCATCGGAATTATAATTGTTTGGGTTACAACTACGTCTACTGCGGTCAAGTTTCCTCAAAAGAATACGCTTTTGGTTTTCAATATTCTGTACTCTATCAGCTAACTCATAGATTTTCATATCTGTACTGCTTGAAACAGCAATCGTTTGAGTACCAATATCCAATCCAACATCGCCCTCGCCAAGAGTATGCTTGACTTCACCTGTCGATTTGTTAATTTTCATTGGCACTATACCTTTGAATACAATTTGAAGATAAAACTTGTACTTACTTCTAACGAATTTTCTAACAACTCTGCAATAGGATATATTATTCTGTAAAGCCTGACATTCATAAGGGTTATTATAATCAATAGAAACAGGAATAGTTAAGCCATTCCATAAAAGATTGTCGCCAACAAAACGAATACCCGTTGTATTAGACTTCCCTTCAAGAGAATTGAATGTGTCATAACGTTTATAATGAACACTATCTCCGTTTCCAAATAACAATTTATCATAAGCTTTCCAAAGATTAGTTGCTATTTTTTGTGCCGTGAAACTATCTATATTATCCTTAAAATGCTTTTGCATATTCTTTACATCGGAGTGAAATGAATATTCATTAAGAGCGTATGTCTTGTATAAAGAATTGAGCTGTCCGCATAATTCAGTTTTGCGTTTAGATTTTACTCTGTCTTTGGATTGATATATTTCTTTAAGTTCTGATTTAATATTTCGATATAATTTAGTTTTTACCATTTCGTTATATCTTTTTTGAGTTACTGTAACTAAAGAATTATATATCTTTCTACCTATTTCAAAACGCTTATTTAAAATATCTTCTTGATACGTTTCTGTTTTCAAAAGAAATTCCACTACAAAATTACTCAATAAATATTCACCTCACTTTTTAATATCTTGTTTTTTGGCTTTCTACATATTTTTTAATAGTTTCACTACATACATTACCTGCTGTCGATACAAAATAACTTCTCGCCTAAATTATAAACTTGGCATTTTAGAAAGTTCAACAAATTCTTCTCTTAATATCTTACTGGCATACCCTTTGATAGATTGCATAATATCAGCAGGACTTTGAGTAGGCAAACAGTTTAAGAACATATGAGTATGGTCTTTATCACATTCTATTGCGATAATTTCTATTTCAAGTTCCTTACACTTTTCATTAACCAATGTTTTAAATCGTTGCTCTACGTTTGGTATTAAAAATATTTTTCGTCTGTATCTTGGGCAAAATACAAAATGATAATTTATCAAAGATACAGTTGTATTTGTATGTTTATATTTATTTTCCATACTTATATTATATCATATGATGTGTATGTCGTCAAGTGTTTTATACACAATTTTAAAAAATATTTCATAAAATCATCAATTATAATGTGCTATCCATCCCACCCCTAAAGGAGTGGGCTTTTCGCACAATATTGTAACCATCAATGATATGTGTCATATTCACACTTCCTTTTTTTATTTTGCACTGTCCTTCGCATATAATATATATCTGCCAAAACAACAAAGGGGATTCCATCACTCAATGAACTAGAATGTTTTTGCCTATGGTGCCAGAGACTGGATTTGAACCAGTGAACATGCCAACTTATCCTAGGTTATTGACATTAACTTTACCTCTCACTGACTCTGGCTTGGTCTCCCCACAACCCCCAGTGGAGAGTGCTCAGACCTTATGCCTGATTCCCTAATTCCTTTTTACAAAAGAAATTCAAAAAAATGAATCTTATAGATTCTGGTGCGCATCAAAGGATTTGAACCTTTTATCTCCCCCTTATAAGGAAGGTGCTTTTACCACATAAGCTACATGGGCAATTATAAGACTGTTCAATAACACTTTATATACTTGGGGCGAACATGAGTGGTGAACTCAATAAGAAAAATCAACAGAGCAATTGTATTGACTTTTCCGTTGCATCAGGCTATTCGCATTTGGTGCCGCTGACCGGACTTGAACCGGTACGGTATCGCTACCGATGGATTTTAAGTCCCTTGTGTCTACCAATTCCACCACAGCGGCATATTGAAATAAAGAAATTATTGGTTGTGGATACTGGATTTGAACCAGTGAGTCACGGAGTCAAAGTCCGTTGCCTTACCGCTTGGCTAATCCACATTTTGAATTAATGTGTGTGATCTTTGGGTTCAATTGAATTATATCACACACACTAATTGATGTCAATGGTTTTTTAGCAAAATTAAAAAATAATAAAAGCAGAGATGTAATCATCCCTGCTTTTATTGGTGCTATTCAGATATATCAATCTTCTTTTTGATAGAAAAACTTTTTCCATTGACCATAAACAATCATCAAATTAGTAATGGTAGTTGGGTGCGAAGATTCTGCGATTTGTTCGTAATTGTGTGGTGTTAGTACATTACCAGACTGCTCAATTTGAAAGAACTTAAAGAACTGACCGTTAATACGTACGTTCTTTGTTGTAACTTTTTTCCCGTAATAAGGAGATAACGGGCTTAAATTTTGCAACCCTAATGACCACTTCCGAGAAAACTCACGAACAAAATTCAGTCTGTTCATCGGTTTGATAGATGTTCCTAGTGCACCTCCTTGTTCAGATTCTTCATTAAACGCATACGTTTTAATCAAATAGTCGTTTACCTGTTTTACTTGATCCAAGTCATACGTAGTAATAGCATCTCCAATTTCTCGTTTAGAGATATATAAAGCACACATTGCCAGTTTGCAATATCGCATGATTTTAGGATCAATTGTGATTTTTTGACCCAAATGCGAGACAAAAACAGTACAAGCATCAAAATCAATGTCTTGACTGCGTAATTCCACAATTTCATCCGGCTTTAGTCCATACCATACTAAACTATAAAACGCAATATCTCTTGCAATAAGTGCTTGTTGAAGCCCAGCACGAGACAAAACACTCTCCATACATTCTACTAAATCAGTAATAGATGCGTAAAAGCTTGTTGCCATTTTAATGTTTGAATTAACATCACTATGCTGCAACTGACCAACCGCAGTGTTTGCGACAGGCTGTTTATTACACCATGATACATATGTTGCAAATTCAATTTTACGATTACAAAACGAATGATAGAGAAGCCATTTCTGTTCATTAAATACTGAAGCCCATTCAGATGTGGTAAAGTCTTTCATGTCTTTTCTTAGTAACGCTTCATATGGTGTTAGCTTGGCAAATCTCCATGCGTATAATTGAACCTCATATTCGTTATTTAGTGTCAATAAAAAGACTAGCTTTCTCCATGTATCATAAAAACTATAACCGTGCGCAAATCGGACAGTATCAAACAGAAACTGACCTTCCTTCATCTCTGCTGGAGTAAAGTAAGAATTCAGGTCAAGCCCAAGTGTGTCCATGCTAATATTAGTATAAATAATACAGATTCTCAATAGCAGTTTCTCATTTGCTAGAATTTGAGAAGTGCTATTAAGGATTTCCGGTATCATCTCCGCTGGATATCCCAACAGAGTATAGATCTGTGTGCATAACACTGTGTTTTTCATATGAATCTGTTTTAGAACTGTTAATAACTGAGTTTTATTTTTCATTGTATTCACCTCATATTTGTATTATACACTCTTTACAATAATATGTCAACAATATTGTCTACAAACTCAGTCCATCCTTCAGTTAAACCGCCTTAGTTTTACGATAGGTACTGAGCATGTCATAAATAGAATTTGGAATAGTGCATGGAAGAACACCTTCTTTCGTACTCACAATTTTATGAATAAGTGTTACAGGTGGAGCTGCTCCATAACATCCCACAAACGCAGTCTTGGCGTTTACAGGTAAAGACACAAAAAGACCAACCCATTGCCAAAACCCCTCTGGATCATAAAGTAAATCGTCAACATCCAACTCCTCATCATTGAAGTTTTTAAACAGTAGACTCTTGTCATTGAAACAAAGAGCATTCCAATCACATACTAGGACTGCTGTGTCTGTACACACATCAATCTTAATAATATCGGTAGGAGAAATTGTAAGGTGTATCATATTTTCTGTACGAATAAATTTCACTTTTTAACCTCCTGTTTTATACTGTGACCTTATGCCATATCATGTAAGTATTGCTGTATGTCGCAATTCATTCCGTACTCTGGTGCAGTGATTTTTTCTGAAGCCCAGTGTGGATACTGCTCTTGCAGTGCTTTCGCCTCCTTTAAAAAATCTGTATTACGGTAAAATGGCAAGTCTTCCGATCTGTATTTCTTGATTAAGTTGTGCATTAAACATGTGTATTCCTCAAATCGCACGTACTTCCAATCTTTATTTACTGGGATATCATTTTCTGTTAAGTAGCAAATCAAGAAATCTTCAATTGGTTTTTGAAACTCTGCCATAAAATTAAGATATTCCTTATCATTTATAGGATAAGATAGCGCAATCATAACCTTATGTGTAATCGGATTTTCCAGTTGATAAGGGTATTGTGGAAGTATTGTTATGTCATCTTCACATGCTTTAATTTTATCTAAATCGCAGTGGAGCTGTTGTTTCCCCCAAAAGTATCTCCTATTTAAAATATCAATGAATCTTCCATAAAGAAATAATCCAGCGAGTGTTTCTCTCCCCATTTCTATTCGACCTTTTTTTAGCGCATTTTTTATGCACTCTGCGATAGAATAATAATTCAAGACAATCAACGCTTCATCAAAGTTATGATGCAATAAACACCCATTTAAATACACAAAAACTGGAATAGTAAAACCACGTGTGACGCTATCCATTAGGCACTCTGGAATAAAATATGGGTCATTTACTTTTGATTGTTGTTTACGCTCAAACAAACTTGAATACAATCCTTGCAACCAAGTATCAACATCACCAAACTGAAATAAACCTTCAAAATACCCATGATTTCGATGCCGACTACAAAAACCACGAACTGTTTCACGATCACCAGATAATAATACTTCCGTAAATTCATGGTCAGCGTATGCTTTCATTTTTTGATCAAGCGTGTTATTACCATATCCTTTTTTTGTGTCCTTTGGCATAGCAGAATATGAGTACATTACATTGTACGTGTAACCTTCAGAAGCAAGTCGATTCTTAACCATGTTTTCTCTTTGGAAGTCCGTAAATCCAGTCAAATCTGTCCCATATGCGTCTTGCATCTTGTTCATATACAGATCGTACAATTCTCGTTGCCGATCCAAATTGTCAGTTTTTGTTTCTTGAAATGGATTACTATCCGGCACATATCTACCAACTGTTTGCTTGGATTTATGTTTGTCCCACGCAATCCAAGCAGGAATAATAGCCAATGGGGCAAATAACCACAACATATTTAATACATCTCCTTTCAATAAAATACTCATTATATTTATCGGACGTCCTTTCAACATATCTAGCTGTATTTAATGTGATTTCGGATTAGGAAATAACGCTTCAATAGTAATGCCAAGTGCATTAGCCAGTTTATATGCTGTTGTGATAGTTGGGTCTGATATCCCATCTGCAATCCGAACAATCTGACTATCACTAATACCGCTTAGTCGTTCTAGTTTTTTCACGGTTAATTCACGTTGTTGCATAACCACCCACATATTATTTTTCACAACATCACCATTCTTATTTTGTGATATCATGTCGCTCATGTTTTCTGATAATTTTATTTTACCGTGACATACTTTCTGATATATTCGACTGATTACAGTGTAATACACATTTTATATTCTGTCAAGTGGCGGGACGCAATTCATCCCCCCACTTTAGAAGTGGGGGTCTTCTTGCTGTAAATGATAAAAACATTCCCATATGTGGGTAGTTAATTAATAACAGATTTTTTATTGATTCGATATTATTTGTAAGTAATAATAGTGAAAATGAATCAATTTCTGTCATTATTCACAAACTTTAAATACTTACAGGGAAAATAAACAAATCTAAATTAGAATCTTTAGCGCACAGTTTATCTACATCATCCATATCCTGTTCGGTGTATCCTCTTGGACATTTTGCGATATCTCCTATCAACATACGATGCCCCTGAACTCCACAAGAACAACGCATAAGACCATTATGCCGTATTTTTTTTGCGTACGCACAATCTCCACACACTCTTTTTGTCATTTTGATCTTCCTTTCATTCATGTTATTTTACTTTTCGCTTGCTTATTTTTACCACATAACCATCACAAGAGAAACAGAATAAGAACATAATCGAACTACTCGCCATTTCCACTTTGTGGTTGGGAGCATTTCATTTTTTATTCGCGATCAACAGATTCCAAAATCATATACGCTGCGCCTGTTCTTTTTTCCTCGATCTCGTCCAAGACCCAATAAAAATCTTTGCTGTCTGTATCTTCTTCGACCACCACGCCATTATCCTGCAACCAATCCATAAACGAATACATATGGTCATCAAATGCGACATTTTCCCATTCTTCGGGGAAATTGTTGTTTGGCATGTTCTCGTTATAATTATTTGTGTAAGAATATTTAATATACTTTTTCATAATAACTTCTTTCTGCCTATATTGGCTATATGATTTACTTTCATTATATTTTCATTTTTTCAAACTGTTCCTTAAGACGGCTCTTTTATTTAGTCTTTTTGTCTTGATTTCATTATGCTTTCATACTTTTCCATATCCTTAAAAACTTCTCCAAGCAACGCTTCAAGCTGTTCTTCAGAAACTCCATCAGTAGAATAAGTATCAACTATTTCTGATTCATTTTCTTCTTCAGAAATTTCATAATAAAGTCTTACGGAATAAAAGTATTCATCTTCAGGTATCATATCTTGTTCTTCTGTAATTTCAAGAATATATCTATTGTCAAATTCTACCCACGCTTGTGGCTCTCCATATGCTGTAGTACTTCCCTTTTCAAACTGACTGAAGGTTTCTAATATAACCGCTTTTGCTGTCCGTAAATAATTATTAGAGTTAAAATGCAACATAATATACCTTTACTTTCTCCCCCGTTACGCCGTTAGGTCAGCTTCAAATTCACTTTAAAATGTTGTATTTATTACACAGCCTGTACATACCACCCACATGGTAACATCCATATACTTGTGTTCATTTGTGCTTGACATTCCGCGTCATCCCAACCATCAGACATTTCTGTTTCCGATTTTAACAAATCATCCCAAGTTTGAAATGTAAAAAATTCTGCATCATATACATCAGCGTAATCATCAATAGTAACTAAGAGTGTATTGCGCACAATTTTGTTGAACAGTATAATAAGCTGTCGTGTTGCTTCAACATTGTTGTGATAGAGAGTGTTTGATAATTTATTGCTCAAATTTAGAACTTGTTCGTCTGTAAAATTTTGCATTTCTAATTCCTCCTCTAGTCCGTACCCACGTACTTTACATTCACATACTCAACATCCTCATTGTTCATCCACAATTTCACGACCTGTTCTTTTGTGTAGGTTTTCCCAATTCTATGCGGATCATTATAAGTTTCATGAGTGACGGTTCCATCCTTCCAAACAATTGACACATTATACATAGTTACTCGTCCTCCGTTTTCGTTTCTTTTAATTCACCTTTAAGATACAGCTCTTGCTTGTATCTAC
>Ga0172378_10004301_pt1 | contig 13373 bp, 13 predicted proteins | sample GrowelOW332metaG_FD_119755 | JGI IMG/M metagenome (GOLD analysis project Ga0172378, IMG submission 119755) | Groundwater microbial communities from an aquifer near a municipal landfill in Southern Ontario, Canada - Pumphouse #3_1 metaG | ecosystem: Environmental > Aquatic > Deep subsurface >...
GACCTCATGGATAATTGGTTTTAATTCATTAGGATACAAAATCCGGCTAAAAGAATCACCAATAATCACTTGTAAATTAAGCTGGCTACTTAAATAATCAGGCAGACCACCTAAGAGCGCCCCGCCCCCAGACAAAACAATTTTTTCCACCGGCGTGGCATTAGAGGAGTTATAAAAATCCAACATGTACTTTATCTCACTAACGATTGGCCCTAAGGCCTTAATAATCACCCCAGAAAAATCGCCATCATCAGCCGCGCCACCAGCTCCGGAACGGGTTGATAGGGACAAATCCATTTTTAACTGTTCCGCTTGTTGAAAAGTCATCCCCAAAGAATCGGCTAAGGCCTGAGTTAAGGTGGAGCCGCAAATTTCCAAGCTGCGATTTAAAACGGGGATGCTTTCGCGAACCACGGAGATGTCAGTACTGTTAGCACCAATTTCAACAATCATCGTCGTCGTTTTGTCATTACCCACCAAAGACCGGACGAGTGAAAAAGTTTCGGTTTCTAAAAAAGCCAACTCCATGTCAGCTTGCCGAAAAATGTCAATATATTTACGAACGATCTTGCGCGGCGAACAGGTCAAAAATACGCGCACATTGCTGTCTTTTTTATCAGTCGGGGCATCAGGAATAATTTTATAATCAATTTTCATTTCGTCTAAAGGCAGAGGAATCACTTTCCGAGCCTCTTCTAAAACTGCTTCGTGTAAATTTTTTGAATCAACACCACTTAAAGTAATAATCGAAGAGAAGACGACGAAGGTCGGTAAAGAGGCCGTCACACGACGAGAAGCAATCTTGGCATCGGTGTGAATTTTAGCCACGGCCTTAGCTAAATAAGCACTGTCTTCAATTTTAGTGAACTTAAGATCCTTAAGATTTTCACTAAAAGCATAATTTTTTAAATATATCTTTTTCCCCTTGCGAACCAACTCCACCATCTTAATGGAAGAATCGCCAATGTCCACGCCAAGAAAAGAAGGCGGTGTTTTTGTAAATAAGCCCATAAAATATTGAAAAAAGCTTAAAAGCAAAGATCGCCAAAACAATCGAATGATTTGCCGCTTAGATGATTGTATTATATAATAATACCAGAGAAAAGAAAAGTGAGACCCATTTTTTTATTAAGTTTTTTTGAAAAATATGGCCCGACCTGAAAAGCAAAAAAGATTTTTCCTCGTCATTGGCTTCATCTTGGCCACCACCCTTTTAGGCTATCTACTCTATCGCGTCTTTTTTAGTGGCGCTTTAGTCAATAAAGAGCCGGAGACATTAGTGCCTGGAGAGATCGCGACCGGGACTTTACCGAGTGCCGGCGAAAGCGAAAGCCAGACCGGAACCAGCACGACCGGGAATTTACCAGACAGTGAAGACAATCTTTCTGTGACTCCTTGGCGACCGGGAGATACCCTGCCCCCCGATCCGAATGAGCCTTCTGCCCAAGCCCTTGGCGGTGTCACTAAAGTTAATTTAATTGTTAACGATCCGACCATCGGCCTGACCAAAAGCAGTAGCGGTATTCAATATTACAATGCTGACGATGGCTACTTCTACCGTTTAGGCGCTGATGGTAAAACCGAAAAAATTAGCGATGAAATTTTTTATAGCGTTCAAGATGTGACCTGGGCGCCAGACGGGAAAAAAGCAGTCTTAGAATATCCGGATAACAGTAAAATTTTATATAATTTTGAAAAGGAAAAACAAGTGAGCTTCCCCGCTCATTGGGAAGAATTTTCTTTTTCACCGCAGAGCGATCAGATAATCACCAAAAGCATCGGTCTTGATCCGGGCAACCGCTTTTTAACGGTCGCCGCAGACGATGGTTCGCAAGTTTATAATTTGGAAGAGATTGGCACTAACGCCGATAAGGTCCAACCGGGCTGGTCACCAAACAATCAGATTGTCGCAACTTATGCGCGCGGATTGGACTTTGATCGCCAAGAAGTATTTTTTGTCGGCCTCCATGGCGAGAATTTTAAATCAACGATTGTTGAGGGGCGCGGCTTAAACTACACTTGGTCGCAAACCGGTGATCGCTTACTCTACAGTGTTTATAATTCAAAAAGCGACTTAAAACCTCTGCTCTGGATTGTTGAAGCCCAAGGTGACAGGATTAGCGAGGGCCGCCAAAGCTTAGGCCTTAATACGTGGGCAGACAAATGTACTTTTGCCACCAACACCGAAATTTATTGCGCCGTCCCCACCGAGCTAGAAGAGGGTTCCGGTATTTTCCGCGCCGTAGCGGCTAATAGCCATGACGAAATTTATAAAATCAATCTCCAAAACGGCACGCGCACTTTAATCGCTATTCCTGATGGTAAATATAATATCAATCAGGTAGTGGTCGATGATAATCAAAATCAGCTCACCTTCTCTGACAGTCGCACCGGCAACATTTACCAAATTAATTTAAAATAACTTAAGCTCTTGAAAAAGCTGAAGTTATTGATATAATAAAACTGCTTCTGATTGGCCGGTCTACCAAGCCGGCGCCACCCAAATGGCCTAATTGCTAAAGAGGCAAACAAATAAAAAGAGTTAAACGGTTTCATTAAGGCCGTTTAAAAATCGGGTGGAACCGCGAGATATAAATCCCGTCCCGGTAACTGCATAAGTTTAGCTTATGCTGATACCGAGGCGGGTTTTTTAAACCCAATTAAAACCGCGGTTCTCTTAAATAAAAATTTATGTCTAAAAAAAATCTTCCCGTCGATTCAGCCTCGACCAAGCGACATTCACTCGCCCATCTTTTGGCGCTAGCGGTAATTGAAAAATACCCCCACGCCCAATTGGCAATCGGCCCAGCTATCGATACTGGCTTCTATTACGATATTGATTTTGGGGAAACGAAAATCGTCGAAGCCGATTTAAAAGAACTGGAGAAAAGAATGGTTCATTTGGTTAAACAAAATTTAAGTTTTACTCGCAGTGAAAAAAATATTGAGGCCGCTTTAGCTGAAGCCCAAGAAGAAAAACATCCTTACAAAGAAGAACTGATTGCCGACTTAAAAAGTGCCGGCGAAACGACCGTCAGCTTTTATAGTGTCGGTGAATTTACCGATCTCTGTCGCGGTCCTCATGTGGCCAACACTAAAGAAATTGCTGCCGGTAGCTTTAAATTAGAAAAGTTGGCTGGCGCTTATTGGCGGGGCGACGAAAAAAATCGCATGCTCACTCGGATTTACGGTTTGGCTTTTAATACCAAACAGGAACTTGATGATTACTTAACCATGCAGGCAGAGGCGGAGAAAAGAGATCATCGCAAATTAGGCAAAGAGTTAGATTTATTTATGAACCATGAAGTCGCTCCGGGCATGCCCTTCTTCTTACCTAAAGGGATGATCTTGCTCCAAGAGTTAACCAAATTTATCCGAACTTTTTCTTATGGCGAAGGCTATCAAGAAGTGCGCACCCCGCAACTTTTAAATGCCGAACTGTGGAAAATTTCCGGTCATTGGGATCATTATCAAGAAGATATGTTTTGCCTGCACCACGCCGAAGACAATATTGATATCGGTGTTAAGCCGATGAATTGCCCGGCGCACATGCTGGTTTTTAAACGCGACCTCCATTCTTATCGCGATCTGCCTTTACGCTTAGCGGAAACAAGCACTTTGTATCGTAATGAAAAATCCGGAACTCTCCACGGGCTAACCCGGGTGCGCTCTTTGTCGCAAGACGATTGCCATATCTTTGCCCGCCCCGAGCAAATTTTAGAGGAGATTGCCGAACTACTCGCCAAGGTAAAAAACATCTACACAATTTTTGACTTAAAGATTGATGAGATTCATCTCTCCACACGTCCAGAAAAGTTTTTAGGCGAAAAGGAAGTTTGGGATGAAGCGGAAGCCGATTTAAAACAAGCCTTAGAGAACGCCAAATTAGATTACAAAATTAATGAAGGCGATGGCGCTTTTTATGGCCCAAAAATTGACGTCAAAGTAAAAGACGCGATTGGCCGACAGTGGCAATTGGCCACTGTTCAATTAGACTTTCAGTTGCCCCAGCGCTTTGAATTAAAATATACCGATGCTGATGGCAGTGCCAAAACACCGGTAGTTATTCACCGCGCCCTACTCGGCTCCATTGAGAGATTTTTAGGAGTTATCATTGAGCACTATGCCGGTGCTTTCCCGGCCTGGCTGTCTCCGGTGCAAGTAAAGATTGTTTCGGTCTCCAGCGCCCACCTCTCTTACTGTCAGCAGCTAGAAACGGAACTAAGAGCTCAAGGCATCCGCGTGGAAGTTGATGATTCTAACGAAACCGTCGGCAACAAAATTAGAAAAGCGGTCAATGAGAAAGTGCCTTACATGTTAGTTATCGGCGATAAAGAAGTTGGTTCCGCTGTCCTGGCGGTTCGTGATCGCGGCCAGCGGGAGGCCCGCGAAATTAATAAGGACGAGTTCATTGCCGAGCTTCAAGAAAAAATTGAGCACTATCAGTAAATTATCAAGAAAGCAGCCACGCGGCTGCTCTCTTTTTCGGTATTTTGAAAATTCTGATTTTATAGTATAATAATGACTCTAAAAATTAAATAATTTTATAATTATTATGAAAAAATCCGTCAAGATAACGCTATCAGTTATCGCGGCCTTTGTCTTAATTGGTTTAGCCGCCCTGCTGGCCAAAACTCAGCCGAATAAAGTTTTATATACCAGTGATAGTTGTCCGCACTGTCAGAATGTTGAGGACTTTGTTGTGGAAAATAAAATTACGGACTACGTGGATTTTACCACCCTAGAAGTTTCACAAAATCCGCAGAATGCGCAAATGTTTAATGCAACTGCCGAACGCTGCGGGATTGAGCCTGACCAAAGAGGGGTGCCTTTATTCTATGATGGCGAAACTTGCTATCTTGGCGATGTTGATATCATTAAGTATTTCCAAGATAAGAAAATATGAAAAAACAAACCACAATTGGACTCTTAACCCTAGCTGCTCTTAGTTGGGCGCCGGCCGCACAAGCCGTTTGTCCGGTTTGTGTAGTGGCCGTCGGGGCCGGATTAGGTCTTTCCCGGCGCTTGGGCATTGACGACAGTATCACCGGCCTTTGGATCGGCGGTTTAACTGTCGCCATGATTATGTGGACAATCAATTGGTTGCGGTTGAAGTTAGGACAAAAAAAATTCTGGCCCGCCGTTAAGTGTGGCACCATTTTATTATTCATCGCTCTAATTGCTTGGCCCTTAAATACGCAAGGATTTTTAGGGCACCCCTTGAATAAACTTTGGGGAGTAGATAAGGTTTTACTAGGAACTATTTTGGGCGGTTTAGTTTTTTGGGTGATGAGCGTTCTTTACGTTTACCTTAAAAAAGAAAACAACGACAAAGCCTACTTCCCTTTTCAAAAAGTAGTGATGCCTTTCGGCGCCCTCACTTTTTTCAGCCTCATCTTCTACTTTGTAACCAAATAATTATATGACTAAAAAATTAGCCTTAGAGGAAATGATTAAAAAGTTTGATGATTTAAAGAAAGATCATAAACTTGATTTATCTAGCGATCAAGATTTAACGATTGCGATTATGAATTTAGTTTCTATTGAAGAGCACTTTTTCTTTACGGGCGCGAAAACTGGTAATCCTAAATACTACGATTTGTTGAACGAGATTCGAGAGATGCGCAAAGAATTGTTAAAGAAAATTATTAAAGAATATGAAGGTGAAGTTTGGTGCATCTCTAAACATTTATTAGCAGCCTCTTACCGGCTCATGGAAGTGGGGACTAAAGCTCAAGGCCGAGGCAAGAAAGACGAGGCCGAGGATATGTTCAACAAGGCCTACGAACTCTATTCTTTATTCTGGGGTTTAAACATGAAACTAGTTCAGACCGATGATTTAAAAAAAATTGATGACGGCATTTTAAATCAGCACGAACAGTTGGGGACAAAAGATGAAGAGGCCGTCCCGGCGGCGACAGAACCGAATAAAGTTGAGACTGAAGAAACTGTTAAAGCGGAGATCAAAGAGGTTGATCAAAATGAACCAGAGAAGAAAAAAAATATTGGAAGTAAGCTCGGCGACTTAGTCAGAAAAGTGATTGATTGTTGCCTGGAGTAAATAAACAAAAAAAGACCTTCTGGAAAACAGGAGGTCTTTTTTGATGGAAAATTTATTTATTGAATTGTTCAACTTTAAAAATGTGCGCCTCGTCCGGGTTCAAGCCAGGGGCTAAAAGTATAAGCTCGGAGTTACCAAAATGAAAAGACTGTAAAGCTTCTTTCCAAGGTAAATCATAAAAAGCAGCAAACATCATCTTGCTAAAATCACCATGAGTGACCAATAGAATATTGCCTCCTTCCGGGTGCGCCGCGCGGAGCTTAGCTAAAAATCCTTTTGCTCGCTCTAAGGCTTCTGGTAAAGTTTCTGAGCCTTCGGCTGATAAAAAGTAGGTCACGCCATTACTATGAAAAATTTCATCGGGATGAAGCGTTTCAATCTCGGAAATTTTTTTACCCGTCATCACTCCAAAATCTCTCTCAATTAAATCAGGCTCCACTGTTGGTTCCGGATAATCTAAAGCGGCCGCCACAATTTGCGCGGTTTGGTGAGCACGGCGCAAAGGCGAGGCATAAATTTTTTCAAAAGATAAACCCTGTTCTTTAATGTGAGCGGCGAGAGTTTGCGCTTGAGCTTGACCTAACTCCGTTAGAGGGCTGTTGCGATGACCATTTAAAATACTATTGAAGTTATCTTCATCTTGGCCATGACGAGCGAGATAAATGTTTAACATAAAATTTCTTGACGAATCTCAGGGACACCTATTCCTGTTTGGGCGGAATAAAAAAAGACCGGCCGAGATCCTAGTTTAGTAGTTAAGAGGCGACGGATTTTGGCCCGGTCACCGGCTTTTAGTTTATCAGATTTGTTCGCGATAATCAAAACGCGGCGTTCATTAGCTTCTAATAATTCCAAAATTTCTAAATCCGCCGGCGTCGGTCCCAGGCGTGCGTCAATGACTTGTACAACCAGGCGCGGAGAAAAACTATCATTAAACAAGTACCAACCCATAAGCTCGGACAAGCGCTGTCTTTCTTTATTAGGCAGCTTGGCATAGCCGTAGCCCGGCAAATCAACTAAGTAAAGATTTTCCCAAGAAAATATATTAATCCCTCGGGTCCGCCCCGGGGTCGCGCTGGCAATCGCTAATTTTTTAGCGCCCGTCAAAGCATTTAAAGTGCTAGATTTACCCACGTTCGAGCGGCCAATAAAAGCGACTTGCGGCGTCTCGGTAGAAAAGATCGGATCAGCGCCCATAGCAGTTTTTAAAAACTTGGGCGGCGGGGTCTTGGAATTAGTTTTTTCTTTAAGCATATTTTTATTTTTTCTTTATAACAATTACCGTTTTTTCATCCACGGCCGGATGAGGTAAATGGAAACCAGTCGGATAGGCACGAATCGCGTTAAATAATAAGTCGCGATCATAGCGGTAATTGGCGCCGCGTTTCGTTCCCGGGTCATTAGTAATAAATTCAGAAGTTGAAGCGTCATAATCTTTTAAAACCAGCATGTGATTTTCTGGTCCGGGCGGAGTGAAGTAAGGATTAGCTAAAGCCTGACCATTGGCAGGCGCCAGAATTAAGTGTCCCGCTTTCAAGTATTCCTCAAGTTTTTCTGGAGTAACTTTATAGAGCAAACAAACATCATTATAATCAAAGTAATCATAAAAAATTCGCGTCACCACATCCGCTACATAAAGATCACGCGACTCGCCATATTTCTCTTGAATATAATCAGATATTTTTAGAATCTCGGCCTCCGCTGCGGCCGTCGGCAAACTATTTTCACCGCGCACCCAGGCCATCGCCATTAAAGCCGAGGCCTCCTCACAGCCATCTTGCTGGCGGGGGTCATCCCAGTTAGCGGTTGGCGCCTGCGGGGTAAAAGGAACTATATCCGAAACGGCCTGAGTGGGTAGAGCCCCCAGGGCTAAAAAGAAAAAAATAAAAAATATGAAATTTTTCATAAGTTTATTATATAGAATAAACCAATTCGGGCAAATCAAAGGCTCCTCTTGCGCTTTCGGTTTATTTTCGGTATAATACTATTGTGATAAATTTTTTATTATCCCTATGCCTACACTCACTAAAAAACAAAAGGAAGTTTACGACTTTATCGAAGATCAAATCGACGAGAATGGTTACGCCCCTTCTCTGCCGGAGATCCGCGATCATTTCCAAATTTCCGCTGTCTCCACCGTCCATGAACATGTGACGGCGCTCGTAAAAAAAGGCTTTTTGAAACGGGCAAAAAATGTTTCTCGGAGCTTAGAATTGGTTGGCCAACGTTTAACCGACATGATGGAAGTTCCTCTAGTTGGCACCATTACCGCCGGCAAACCCATTGAGGCGATTGAAATCCCTGACCAAGTGGTGGAAATTGCTAAAGATCGCCGCTTTCAAGAAGGCGAATTATACGCCTTAAAAGTTCACGGAAACTCCATGATTGGTGACGGTATCTTTGATGGCGACTTTGCCATTATTAAAAAGCAGGATTACGCTGCCGACGGTGACACCGTTGTGGCAGTGATTGATGATAATGAAGCCACGCTGAAGCGATTTTATCGGGAGAAAGATCGCATCAGGTTACAGCCCGCGAACCCTACCTTTTCGCCGATTTATCGGAAAGATGTAGAAATTAGAGGCATTGTGGTTAAAATAATCCGTGAGTTCGGGCATCATTAATTTGTTGCCCTTTAAGAAGAAGGCGACCTCTAACTGGTCGTCTTTTTTCTTTATGTGATAAAATAATAGTCTATGGCCAAAGAAGTAAATATTGAGCCCGAATGGAAAAAAGTTTTAGCGCCTTATTTAGCGAGTCCGGATTTTACTAACCTGGCCGATTTTGTGCGCCAAGAATATTTAAACAAAACTATTTATCCGCGCCCAGAGAATATATTTAAGGCTTTTTGGTTAACGCCATTTTCTCAAGTAAAAGTCGTTATTCTCGGGCAAGACCCCTACCACGGACCCGGCCAAGCTCACGGCCTTTGCTTTTCTGTGCCTAAGGGAATACCGGAGCCGCCATCACTAAAGAACATCTTCAAAGAAATCGCTAGTGACCTCGGACAGCCAACTTCAGTTTCCGGCGGGAATCTAGAAGCCTGGGCCGAGGAAGGAGTTTTTTTATTAAACGCTATTTTAACAGTCGTTGCTAATACCCCAACCTCTCATCGTGACCGTGGCTGGGAAAAATTTACCGATACCGTCATCCAAACTTTATCAGATAAACGAGAGCATTTAGTTTTTATCCTTTGGGGAAATTACGCACGTAGTAAAAAAAGTTTGATTGACGCCAGCAAACATTTAATAATTGAAGCGGCTCACCCCTCACCCTTGTCGGCCTATAATGGTTTTTTTGGTAGCCGCCCTTTTTCGCGAGCCAATGATTATCTCGAAAAATGGCAACAAGAAAAAATCAATTGGTAAGAAAAAAGGGGTTCAAGCGAATCCCTTTTTTTATTTTTATTTGAAAGACTCTTCATCGGCAGCGCTTAATTCTTGTAAATCGCCTTGAGCCAGATATTTGGGGATTTTATTCCACTCGGCCAAAACTTTTTCGCGGCCAGTTTCGCTATCCGGCCAAGTGTCGCGAGAAAAATTATAGGCGTCATAAACGGCGGGAAAAAATTTAATCCCGCTGGGGAAATGGCGCTTTAAAGTCATTAGAGCTCGACGGGAGTGAAAATTTTTAACTACCGCCGTAATCTTTTTTATTTTGGCTAAAGAGCCGTCAGCTTCCAAGATTTTTTTAGAAAATAAAACATTTTCTAAAGTATTAGTGGCTTTTTCTTCGGTAATAATTACTTCTTCGGGCACGCCTAAAGAAACTAGCCCGTCTTTAATCGTTTGCGCTTCATTCTTCCCGCTCAGACAGGCCACCCCGCCGGTAACCAAAATTTTCGGAACCAAGCCCCGGCGATATAAATCCCAAGTCCTCTGGATCACTTCCGGTTGAGAAGTGCCAAAGACAAAAGCCAAATCCGTTACTTGAGGATTAGCACGCAGAAAAAGATAATTTGTGATTTCTTTTACATTTTCCGACATAATAACGAATTACCAACCGCCACCGCCACCACCACCCGCGCCGCCACCAACACTACCGGTGGAAGTGGAAACGTGACTGCTCACAGCAGTAGTTACCGATTCGATCGCGGCAGTCAGTTGATGCAGATCGGACAAATTCCAGCCACTACCTAGGAAGGCAGGATAAAATAATAGATTGGGGTTTTCTTGTTGGATGCTTTCCATTAAGTGTAGCCATTTTTTGGTAAGCCCAAAAACAATCGCATAAGGCAGCATTTTTGTCAACTCCCCCTGCTCTTCTTGAAAACGCGATCGATATTTTTCCGCTGTATCAAGATAAAGTTTAAATCCTTTAATTTTATGGTTAAGCGTCGCTCCAGCTAAACTTAAGGTGGATTGATAACTAAGAACAACAAAAATCAAAGATATGGTAAGGGCTACTAAAAAGATGGCTAGCTCAGAAAAAATTAGACCAGCAATTAAAATCACTGCCGCCGCCACTCGCAAAGATTGGGAATACTTTTTAAGCGGCGAACCAACTAAACCACGATCACGAAAATCTTTTTTTATTTCACCACTTAACTTTAAGCTCAGAGAAGACAGTCCGGTCATTTTCTGCAGCTCTATATTATCACCCTTTTCAAATATCTTTTCTAAAACCTGGCGCTCCGCAAAATATAAATCATCCACCATCGCTTTATCAGTACGCTTAAAATAAATTTTATCACTAAAACGGCCTTTTTCTTTATTAATTATTAGATATTTTTTTACCCCGAGATTAATCAAAGTGGCGGCCAAGCCGCCGGTACCAATATTACCACAACTCGGGACAGCACTGATTTCAATCGGACTTAAATTATCAGGAATATCATATTCAGCAATAATAGTTTGTTTTTGTACCGAATACCGGCCCCAACGACGCCAAGAAAAAATAGCAAAAGAAGTAGCTAAAAAAACAAAGGCGATACTGATAATGATCACCGGCCAAGGATTGATTGGTTCTATAGGAAAAGAGACGGGGGTGATTAGCCCTTTAGGAAAAACCGCCGAAATAGTTATTCCTTCACCAGGCTTAATAGTTTCTAAAGATTGAATTTCTAAACGTTGCTGGTCTAACCAGTGCCAAGAAGTCAGTGAGTTTTCGCGGCTATTAAGAGCTCCTGAAGAAATAGTAATTTCAGTGTTGTCAGAGTTTATTCCCTCTGGAAAAATAATCACGGCTTTAAAGTTATCAATCTCTAGCTGCCAATCAGGGCCTAAAACATTCCAAGCAAATTCGTCAGTCGTTTCATAATTTTGGACGCCGTTTTTGGTTCTATAGATTAGGCGAAAATGGTTTAGCCCGAAGACGGTGTGATTAGGATCACCGATTTTTAAAACCCAGGCGTTGTTCGCTTGGCTTTTTTTGTAAATCCAATTATCCCCTTTCCCATTACTTGCTTCAAGAATTTCTAAAGGCAACTCTTCACTATAAGTCGGGGTGTTAAAACTTTTGGGCAGAACGCGGAAAATGCCGTGTTTATCAGGCAAATTACCGGCATCCGCAAAAATATCCTCCTGGATTGATACGGTCTCATCCGTTCCTAATTTTATTTCGGTATAAAAATCTTTAATATACCAATCTGATCGCTGAGTCTGGGCTTGAGCTGGAGCCCCTAAGAATACTAAAGATAGAAGAATTACAAATAAAAAGGGGGATCGAAACATAAAAATATTTTATTTATCAAAATTTTTTATTATTTTTATAATTTCTGTAAATTCCGGAGTTTGAAAATGGCCATTCTTACTTTGATAAACAATTATTTGTGCTTTACTTAGCTTCTGTTTATATTTTTCGGCATGAGACAGCGGCACCACCTGATCATCGGCAGAAAAAAATAAATATAAGTTTTTTGTACTTTTTTCCAGCCCGGAAAGATCCGCCCCCAGCTTAAAACCACCCACCAGATCTTCGCCTTCTAGGCTATTATCAAAAGGCGGCGCCACCAACAGAACACCGCCAATCCTTTTGGGAAATTTATTTTCCGATAAATATTTAGCAAGAAAAATGCCGCCTAAAGAGTAGCCAATAAAAATAACACCACTTTTTAAAAGAGGAATAAATCTTTCAAAATAAATTTTCCATTCTTCATATTTGGCGTTTTCACGCAAAGGCATGCGCGGGCGGATAAGGTCATAATCTGAACCTAGTTTTTTATCCAACCAGTCTCCATTCCAAGAATTTTTCTTTTCCAGAGAAACGGAAGCGGTCTTAAGAAAAGTTAAATAATCCTTCTTACTCTTAAAGGTTAGTCCGCCGTGAATCAAAAGTATCGTTTTTTTATTGGTCATGGCTTTATTTTAGCCTAAAGACGGCTAAGGCGCCAACATTAATCTCGATAAAACTTCATCGCCAAGGAATTAGCCACTACACTAACCGATGATAAAGACATGGCGAGCGCGGCAATTGTGGGACTAAGCATCACCCCCCAAATCGGATATAGCAAACCGGCCGCCACTGGGATCCCGAGAGAATTATAGACAAAGGCCCAAAATAAGTTCTGCTTAATTTTCTTTAAAGTAAATTTAGAGATTTTGATAGCCGAATTAACACTTCTTAAGTCATTATTCATTAGAATTATCTCACCAGCTTCGATAGCGATATCTGTCCCCGAAGCCATCGCGATTCCTAAATCAGCTTGAGCTAAGGCGGGAGCATCATTAATGCCATCACCGACCATGGCCACAACTAGGCCAGAATCTTGAAGCTCTTTTATTTTTTTGGCTTTATCGGCCGGATAAACGTTAGCTAAAACATTATCAATCCCTAACTTATCAGCAATCGCCTCAGCCACCCTTTCATTATCACCACTAATTAAATAAATTTTTCGTCCTTGTTTTTTTAAATCCGAAATTGCCTCTAAGCTACTATCTTTAATATCGTCAATTAGGGCAATTAACCCGGCAACTTGCGAGCCATGAGCCACATACAAAGGCGTCTTCCCTGTCTCCGCCAAAGAATTAAATTTTTCTTCAACCTCTAATGGAATACTTACCCCCTCTTCTAATAAAAGTTTTTTATTGCCTAAAAGTAATTTAGTTTTGTGCTCGCTACAAAAACCTTTCATGCCGCGACCTTCCTTTTCTTCAAGATCACTAATTTCCATTATTAAAATATCTCTCTCTAAAGCTTCCGCGGCCACCGCCTCTGATAGAGGATGTTTAGAATGGCGCGCCAAAGAGCCGGCCATTTTTAAAACCTTCTCCTCGGAAAAATTAAAGGTCAAGATTTCTACAATTCCCGGCGTGCCTTTAGTTAAAGTCCCTGTCTTGTCAAAAACAAAAGCATCTACCTTATTAGCAGTCTC
>Ga0172378_10004302_pt1 | contig 13372 bp, 14 predicted proteins | sample GrowelOW332metaG_FD_119755 | JGI IMG/M metagenome (GOLD analysis project Ga0172378, IMG submission 119755) | Groundwater microbial communities from an aquifer near a municipal landfill in Southern Ontario, Canada - Pumphouse #3_1 metaG | ecosystem: Environmental > Aquatic > Deep subsurface >...
AAAAACCAAAATTGAAGGAAAACTTCAAGAAATAATCATTAGAATCCCCATCAATTCAGAACGTGAGATACGAGTTGAAAATGCTAAGGACAAATTTCAGATATTCCTAAAAGTCTTATGAAAGAAATTCTTGATGCGTTTGAAAATAAGGATGTCCGAGAACAATTTATTGCAGATTTAGTTTCTATTCTAAAGGATTTTAAGTCACAAACGGAAAATAAGGAAAAAGCAAAAGAAGCTTTGAGTAAAATCTCAAAGCATTTTGGGTTGCATTGGGACGACGACAAGGTCAATATGTTCTATCGAGATGCGTACAATCGTTATTTTTCTGAAATAATAGATGAAACAATGGTGTCTATCTCAAGTCAATTGACCTTAAGAAATTAACTATTGAAGATACTTTAAGAACGAAAAATTAAAAAACAGGCTTTTTTACTACTTTTTCCCCACATCAGCTCATGGAAAAAGTAGCGGACTAAATTTTATCGTCTGCTTTTACATTTATTTTTTATAAGCTATTCATTCAGCCGTTTTCGGCACTCTTCCAGCGTTTTCGCTATTGTAGAGAAAAGTTATCCATCAGTATGGCAGTCATACTGAAAATATTCTGCTTCTCTAAAACTAAAGAAAACCGACAGGAGCAACCGCAACAAAAAGCGGATAACAAAAAATGCTACTATCAGGAATAGCCACACACCAGCCGATGTGGATAAAAAATATATTCCTGAAGCTAACTAACCCACTTGGTGAATAATCGAAAGCCCGGAAAACTAAACCCACTTCGAGCCAACAATCAACTATAAAGAGGTCGGTCGAAAAAGTCTAAACACTTGCTCCCGATTGAACCATCGTTGTACTTTACGTATGTACCTACATAAATTCTTGCTTCACTTAATGTTGTTGCTTCCATAACCTTTGATTTTTTAGATATATGCAGGAAAGTGTAGGTTTTAGTCTTTGGATGTTTTTGTGGAAAAATACGCTCGTCCGAAGTGAAAGAGGAAGATTTTTACATCAAACCTCAAAAGCTTGAACTTTTAAAGAGGTTAAGAAGTCGTAAATACTTTTGCCAATAGAAATGGAAATGAGTAACCGTCCGATATGTGATAGCCTATGGAAGTGGTTAATAGAAGAAGCAGAGAAACAGGGAGACTTTTCGTGGCAACGGTCCCGAAGACAAAAAACAGATTCGCGCACTTACATAATATTACATGGATAATGCCCGCATTATACGTGAATCACTGCAATCAATTGGTTTAAAGGTTTTTGAGGGATTAATTAAAACGCATTGCCAGAACAGTGATGTCGTCGGATTGTTCGAAAGTATGTACATGATTTTCTACACTATGAATAACAGATTCAATCAGAATTGATAAAGGTGCATTTGTTTGTGACTTGAAGACATCTAACAATCTTTCTTCGCCAAAGAGTTTGTGTTCTGAATTCATGGCTTCGGTAACACCATCGGTATACATGAAAATGGTATCTCCCGGTGACAACGTCACTTGTTCATTGGTAAAAATGAAATTGTCAAAAGCAGCCAGAACAATTCCGGAAGCCAACTTTTGGTATTCTATTCTGTTATCTTGTAAAATAATAAAGGGATTATGTCCTGCATTGGCAAATTCTACACAGCCGGTCTTAATATTAAGTATTCCAAAAAACAAAGTCACAAACATGCCTTGTTCATTTCCTTTGCAAAGCTCGTTGTTAACTTTATACAGAACCTCCGCCGGGCTAATACCTGTAAGGGCTATGGCTTTAATAAGGGTATTGGTCATGGACATAAACAAAGCGGCGGCTATGCCTTTGCCTGAAACGTCACCTATAGTAAATCCAAGATGCTCATCGTCAATCATAAAGAAGTTGTACAGATCGCCACCAACTTCCCGCGCTGGTTTCATAAAGCCGCAAATACAAAATTCTTTATGAATACGGAAGCCTTCAAACTCCTTGGGAAGCATTCCCATTTGTATAGCACTGGCAATACGCAATTGACTTTCGAGACTTTCTTTAGCTGCAGTAGTTTCTTTTAGATCATTGATATATTCCTTTATAGAATTTTGCAAGTACAAAAAAGAACCTGAAAGGACACCTATTTCGTCCATATGTTTTAATGAAAATTCTCTTAAATAATTTTGATTGTACTCAGTTAACCTATAATCGTTGTGGACCATCTCATTAGAGAACTGTACAAGTTTTTTTATGGGTGCCGACATTTTTTTTGTCAACACAAAAGCGAAAATGAAAGAAACTATCAAAATGATCAATCCAACTAGGGTAAATCCAAGTGCAATATTCGTCATTTCACTTTCAATATATTCGTAATCATAGTCGGCTCCGATTACATAACGTTTTCCCTTTGATGTTGTAAAAGGCACAAAAGCCGACCTGACAGACCCGTAAGAATCTTTATAATTGATATAAATTGTCTTATTCTCGAGAATAGGCCTGAAGTAAATGCTTCTCATTTTTTCTTCATTATCGAGGTAAGGGGTAAAAAAGCTGTCTGTACATACACTCCCCGAAGTCCATCTTAATTCATCATTGTAAATAACATATGAATAAACTTCTTTTACCTGCACTTTGTTTGCAAAATCGCCCAGAGCATTTCTTGTATAATTGAATTGTTCAGGGCTGACAGATAGTTCATTCTCGATACTATCATGGTAATCATCACCTACCAAATTATGGGCCCCGTATGCCACAGAGAACAACATCTTGTCAATAACGTCTTGTGTGGATCTTTCGGTAAAATAAACAGTTACAGAAGTACAAAAGATTACACAACCAGCTATTGAGGAAAACAACAACAATAGGAGTTTTTTTCTGAAAGGTAGTTTTTGAAGCATGGTTACAATTTAATAAATATCCAAATGGATGTAAAACAGATGTTTAAATAATAATTTATCGCTATATAAAAATCTTTAAGCATAACTAAGAGCTAATCGATATCAACTACAAATATATTGCGGTTGTTCCCATCTGTGAATTCATAGTTAAAATCATCCACACTTTGTCTGGCAATTAGAAGACCCAGTCCCCCAATGGGTTTATCCTCAATAGGTTTATCCAAATCCTCCTGGGTGGGAAGTATCTGCTTGAGGGGGTTAAAGGGAATAGCATAGTCTTCGAGGACAATCGTTAGTTTTTTATCACTATATTCGATAAGTACTTTAATTGTACCGTCATTTATACCGGCCAAAGGATATCCATAATTAATGATATTGGCAGCAATTTCATCTACAGCCAGACAAAGTTTGTAAATCTTGTTTTTGTCGATACTCTGAACAGAGCCGAATGCTGAGATGAAGTTGCGCATTGGTTCAAGCGAATCCGGTACAGCTTTGAAAATTTGAAATTGGAATTGGGGCTTCATATTACTCAGAATAAGTATCCACAATGTTTACACTGAAAATCAATCCTGTCATCTTCAGAGTTTCAACTAATTGCTCTTGAGGTTTGACCAAAAACAACATAGCTGTTGTACCCAATTTTTGTTTTGCAAAAATCAACACCCTTAATCCGGCTGAAGACATAAAATCAAGTTTTTCAACATTGAGCACCAATACCTGAGGTTTTTGTGGAATTATTTTTCGCACTTCTTCACTGAATTGTGGTGCTGTTGCAGAATCCAAAGCACCTTCGAGTATCAATTGTGTATACTTTTCGAAAATTTCTGTTTTTACTAAAAAACTCATAAATGTTCCTCCAAATTTAATTTATTATTATTTTCCTATTAATACAATTACAGACCTTGCACCTACAATAAAGTTGTTTTGATTATTCAATACAGGCTCATTATTATTGTGGTAAAAGGTTTCTGGGTGTGGCATAGCTGTATTTATGGCAACATGCCATTTTCTATTTTTTGATAATTGAGGCAGTTCAAAATTGAGTGCATCCCAATACATATTTATGGCCACATAAATGGTATCATCTTTCACAAAGCCATTTTTTGCATGATTTCCATCGAGCATGAAAGCAAAGACAGTATTTATTTCCGACCAATCGGCGTACCATGCTTTAGTGCCGTGGTATGTAATATCGGCATAACCGCTGTTTTTGTAGTCTGAATTTCTGTAATGCTCTTTATTCCTTAAAATAGGATGTTGATTACGGAAGTTAATGATATAGCGGGCAAAGGCAAAAATGTCAGCATTTTTTTCAATAAGCTCCCAGTTTAGCCAATTGAGCTCATTATCATGACAATAAGTATTATTATTTCCATATTGTGTCCTACCCATTTCATCACCCATCAAAATCATTGGCACACCTTGGCTGAGCATAAGTATGGCTAATGCATTTTTTATTTGTCGGTGTCTCAGAAAGTTGACTTCGGCGTCATCTGTTTCACCTTCGCATCCACAATTCCAGCTGTAGTTCTCATTGTTGCCATCCTGATTGTTTTCTCCATTTGCTTCATTATGTTTGCTATTATAGGCAAATAAGTCATATAAAGTGAACCCATCGTGGCAGGTGATGAAATTAATACCAGCAGTAGTGCCTCTTTGTAAATACATTTCAGGTGACCCTTGCATACATTGCGACAGCTGGCCTACGGTATTTCTATCACCCTTAAGAAATTTTCTAACTGCATCCCTGTATTTTCCGTTCCATTCGGCCCAGCGGCCATAAGCAGGGAATTCTCCAACCTGATATAATCCACCTGCATCCCATGCTTCGGCAATCAGTTTACACTTTGCCAGTATGGGGTCGTGAGCAAGGGATTCAAGTAAAGGGGGGTTGTTAAGCGGACTGCCATCCTGCGCACGACCAAGAATAGATGCAAGATCAAAGCGGAAGCCATCTATATGGTATTCCGAAGCCCAGTACCTCAGGCAGTCAAGAACCATGCTACGCACTACCGGGTGGTTGCAATTGAGTGTATTGCCTGTTCCTGAAAAGTTAAAGTAATAACCATCGGGAGTAAGCATGTAGTAGGTTTTGTTGTCAACACCTTTAAAAGAAATGGTAGGTCCGCGATGGTCGCCTTCGGCAGTGTGATTAAAAACCACATCCAATATAACTTCAATACCATTTCTATGCAATTCTTTAATAAGAGTTTTCAATTCGTCAACAGCCATCCCGTATTTTCCGGTTGCGGCATATCCAGCTTTAGGAGCAAAAAAATCGAGAGTGCTGTATCCCCAGTAATTAACTAGTAGCTCAGCTGTTTCAGGATTTTCGCGGCTATGTTCGTATTCATCAAACTCATAAATAGGCATCAACTCAATACCGTTAATGCCCAAATCCCGCAAATAGGGTATTTTTTCTCTGATAGCAGCAAATGTTCCTCTATGCCTAACCCCTGAAGATTGATGCGCCGTAAAACCTCTAACATGGATTTCGTAAATAATCAAATCCTCCATTGGTGTTTCTAGAGGGTTATCTTCTTCCCAGTCGAAATCATCAAAAACAAGTCGTGACCTGAACGGGTAAAGCCTGTCCAGGTTGGCAACATCACGCCACACATCTCTTCCACCAATGGCCTTTGCATAGGGGTCGGATAAAATGATATTCTTATTAAATCTATATCCGTTTTTTGGATCATAAGGACCATCCATTTTATAGCCGTACTCAATATTTTCGTAATCCAACCCGAAAACAATAATTGCATACACATTCCCCACTCTGAATTCATCGGGAAGAGGTATCTCGGCAAAGGGTACAGCTGCATTTTTTTTAAACAAGACAAGTGTACAGGAAGTTGCAGCGCTGGAAAAAATAGAGAAGTTGACGCCATTGGGAACCAAAGTAGCCCCAAATGGAAGTACACGTCCTCTCCGGTATTTTAAACCCTGATGTTCGTTTGTCGGGTAAAAGTCAATTCTGGTATCGAGTTCAGCCATGTTAGTTAAAATGATTTTCTGCTTCTTCAATGGTATTATACAATTCGAAGAAGTTAATAAAGCCTGTCATAGACATTATATCGCAAATCTCATCGGAAACGCCTACCAATAGCACTTTCCCTCCATTGGCATTGAGTTGTCTGTATAGCATCAGCAAAACCCGTAAGCCCGCACTTGATAAAAAATCGACGGATGAAAAATCCATGATTATTTTATTTAAGTCTGCTAATTTTTCCATGATTCGTGCTTGCAAATCGCCTGCTGTTTTACTGTCAACACTTCCCTGAATTGTGATATACACAATATCGTTTTTAGTATGTATAATTACTTCCATCTGTTCTATTTTTATTACTTATCCAGCCAGGATTTAGCAGCTATTTTTACTTTCACTTTCACTTGTTTATCAGTTTCGGGCAGTTTCACGGTTAACTTATCTGCATTAAAATCGTAATAAGGTTCATCGTCAATAAAACAGGCATCAATAAATACACTGTTTTGCGGTAAGATATCCGGAGAAACTCTAAGAATATTGTCTTTAAAGCCGTTTGGCATCGGTTTAAAAAAAAGGAATAAAGGTTGTTTGGTAATAAGCAGGTTGATATAAGTTGCCGATAAGTAACAAAGTTCCATACTGTGATATCCACTCATAGAATGGCTGCCTTTAAACCTTTCATTACCGAGAAGATAGGGCAGTCCATTGGCGAGAGTGTTAAAATAAACACCACCGTCATCATTGTCAAGAAAGAAAGTATTATAAAAAGCTGCCACTTCCCTCGCATTTTTGTTGTACTCGTCATCTTTAAGTAGCCCATACATGATTAGATATGCTAATATAGCCTGTTCTTGCTGCCACCAAGCTTTCCTGTCGTGCCAGACAAATTCGTGATTCTTACCATTAGTTTTTGTTGTTCTTTCCACCACATCGTACCATCCTCCTCTCTGTCTATCGCAACCCACTTCGGGCATAAGTTCTGCGATTTTTCTAGCAAAATCAATGTACTCCTGTTTAGGTTTTAAAGACTGCATCCGCATTAAATTCCAGGCAATTTTGAGGTTGTGCCCGACAACCGCCCTGTTTTGTTGCCAGCCCCAGCTTTGGTCTTTACTCCAGTCTTCGTAAAATTTTTCTTGTACAAAGGGGCTGTTATCGTAATCGGGAAAAAATCTGGTAATAGTATCGAAAGTATATTCGAGGAAGTTGACGTATTTTTCGTCGCCGGTGGCCAGATACAGATTAATCAAATAAGCAGGGGCGTGGTCACCAACGGAATTCCAGTTTTTTCGGGCACGATTGTGTGCCAAAGACTCTTCCCTTGGATTAAGCGTAATGGGATCAATATGAGAAAAATAACCAATATTTCTTTCGTCTTTAAAAAAATTCTCGAACAAGCTTAATGTTTTTTCGATATCCGACATGATTCTCTGATCACCGGTAATTCTCATGGTTTGAGTTGGGCCGGCCAAGGCGTAAATTTGCTCGTACATTGGAATAGAGTCGTAATCGTCGCCAAATTCTGAAGTAAGGAGTTTGGTTTCTTTTTCGCCTTCGACCTTGATTCCATGGTACCAATACACAATATTTTCATCTGCATCATAAAATCTCATGTGATCGCGTAGATAATCAGTACCTTTTTCGGCCGCTTCGAGGAATTCGTCTTTTCCAGTGAGTAGGTATGCCGATGCAAATCCGTAGATCAAACGCGAAATGGTGTCTGTTTCCTGCAGGTAATCACCTTTTTTTGATCCACCCAAATGAAGCATTGTGCGGTAGTTTTTGTAATTGATGGATTTATTTGGAAAATCAAACTGCCACTTCAAGTAACTGGTAGCAATCGAATCGATTTGATTGATCCACCAATCGGGCTCTTCGTGCCGGTATTTTCCGGGGCCCTTGCCGGGGAAAACCAGCCATTGTGCCTGAAAAAGCGGTTGATTACTATCATATAATGGATAAAAAGTTCCGTAGACAAAAACCATTTGGCGTGGCAAAGCCAGCAGAGTTAACATGTCGGACGTTGCATCCTGATAACCCTCATTCAGGTTGCGTACATAACGTGCGTAGCAATTGTCAGAGATGTTTACTTTAAAAATGCGGTTATCTGAAGTCTTTAGCGAAAAGGAACGTTCGTCCTGATTGAATTCGGTAACGTAACCGGCTATTGTGTCAGAAAAGGTAAAGTTAATATCCATGTAATATCATTATTTTTTTATAATTGGGAATAATCTGTCTGTATAAATATAAATGAACGGCACAAAAACGCCCCACGCCAAGGCAATGATTATAAGGCTATATATGCCATAGTGTAGTTCCACAAGCCCAAGGCGTTGTCCAGATCTGAATATCAGGATAGCAAAAACAATCCCTAAAAGAGCATTGATGACATGTCTACCACGTGTAAACACAAGATATGAGATTACCCTGTCGCTGAAATTTATCCAAAGAGCCAGTATCCAAATTGGCACAATATACTGAAAACCAAACAGACGCGAAGACGGGTTGACAGAATAAACCGAGGTAAGTATCAGCAATGATTCGATAAGAGCAGCAGCGATAGTAACCGCACCAACCAATTTCAATTTTTGCAGGATGAGTTGTTTATCCTGAAACAAATCAATCAGCAGAATAACTAACACCACGGCCATTCCCAGCCAGGGTATTTGTTGCAGGGCACCAATATAACTGGCAAAAATGCCTATCATGAAAAGGAAGGTACCTATAATCTGATTTAGCCAAAATTTAAGATTCACTTTATTCATCGCTGATAAGTTTAGGATTTTATTCATCGAAACCAACAAAGGGCGGATTAATGTCCGGATCGACAATTACATCGATTATTGCAGGTTTTCCAAGTTTCATCGCAATGGTGAAAGCAGCTTCAAAATCCTCGATTCTTGTAATTTTAAAGCCTTGCGCTCCACAAGCTTCAGCATATTTTACAAAATCGGGGTTTAAAAAATTGTTGAACACTTCACTTTTGTGCGCTTTTAATTGGAAATACTTAATAATATTAAATTCTGAATTATTAAATATGATCCAAACCACAGGCACATTATTCTCAACAGCCGTCATCAGTTCGAAACCTGCCATCTGGTAGTCACCGTCACCGCAAGCTACTATAACGGGTCTGTCCGGATTGGCGTATTTCACTCCTATTGAAGCATTTACATTAGCAGCCATAGGTCCAAAACTACCCGGATTTTGGTAGTTCTTACCCTTATCGAGTGTTAGGTATGCATACAACCAAAGCATGTGTCCGCCGGCATCACCAAGAATAATGCTCTTTTCAGGTGACAAGCGTGAAATTTCTCTTACCAGCATAGCAGGGTGGATTTTTTCACCGGTCTGAACCAGCTCCTGATCCTGAAACCTGTTTTTTTCGAGCTCAATACGTTGTTTCTGCACACCCAGATCGATCAGTTTTTTGTGAAGCGCAATAATTGCAGGTTTAGCATCCGACACAATTGAATAATCGACTTTAAACACTTTATTTATTTCGTTGGGATCGATATTGATGTGTATAAGTGTTTTGTTGTCGAAAAGCGATTCTTTAAAACGCCAGGTGCTCCATTTTGCAAATGAATTTCCAATAGCTATCACCACATCTGCTTCTTTAAAAAACTGCTTTACACCTGGGTCACCTGATGTACCAATGGTTCCCAGACATAACGGGTGCGTTTCGGGTAAGGCTCCTTTACCGTCCATGGTTGAGCAGAAAGGAATGTTATAAGCTTCGAGAAAAGCAAGTAATTCAGCTTCAGCATGGCTTCTGATGCAGCCATAACCAATAATGGTCATCAACTTTTTCCCTGTTTTTATGGCTTCTGTTAAAGCTACAGCTACATTTTCAAGAACTGCTTGCCGGGGTAATACCGGTTTTACATGAAAGGAAAGGGGTCGGTAGTTGGGTACTTCTTCGTCGAATATACTGTAATCGATGTGAACATTAACCGGACCGGGGCGCCCTTCGTAGGCTAGGTTTATTGCTTCTTCGAGTATATCGCAAGCTTGCGAAGGTTCTTCTAAAACAAACGACTTTTTGGAAACTGCCGAAAAAAGTGCTTGTCCGTTAGGTGTTCGGTTATTGCCCGAAGTATCACCCAAGTCGCCTTTTCCTCTCAATGTTTTGGGAGTATAAGCAGGTAGGGAAAGTACAGGTAGCGAGTCGGAATAAGCAACAGCCATTCCAGAAAGCAGATTCACTGCTCCCGGTCCTGCAGTTGAAAAGCAAACGCCCAATTTGTCGGAATACATGGCGTATCCGCATGCCATGAACGATGCAGCTTGTTCATGACGTGTTATAACTGTTTTGATTTTTTTTGATTTGCTTAATGCAAATAAAATGGCAGAATTTGATTGGCCTGAACCACCAAATACGGTGTCGACACCTACCGTCTCAATATATTCTACTATAAGGTCTCCTACATTCATAAAAACTGTTTTTAATTTTACATTAATATTTTAGTATGACAGTGCTTTTACTAATTGCCTGCCATACTCAGCCGATGATTCGACAGAGAGTCCGGTTACAAATGGCCAGTCGACCGCTACACATGGTTTCTCGGGTGTAGCCATGTCGTCGGCCATTACTTTGCCGTTTGGGCCTACTGCATCTTCAACAATATCCTGCAGGGGAATCAAAAAGCCTGGTGTCATTACGTCAGTACCTTTGTTGTCGGGAGTAGCACCAACTAAGTCATAGGTTAAATCAAAATCAACAAAGTCCCATTTTCGGGGATGGGCCGTTATTGTTTTTCCGTATATAACGCTTTTGTAATTGTTTTCAGGGTCACGCGTAAATGCCAGAGCACCGACCGAGTAACAAATTGCTCCGACAAGTTTATTATTTTTGACACAGTGCAGAATCATGCGGTGAACTGCCGGATTGTTACAAATATCGAGTGGAGTACCAGGACCACCGGTCATCACCAATGCATCATAGTCTTCAATATTAACTTCACTAATTTTCTTAGGATTATCCAGTTCACCATTGCTCAAAAGTTCTTTTGTGCGGGCAACCGTTTCGGGGGTATTTACTTTAATATTTTGGTATCCGTCAATAAAATCAGGATCCATACTCATCGCAATCGGAAGTGGTTTCTTCCCTAAATAAGTAGCTAAGGTTACATTGTGTCCAGCTTTTTTCAAAGCATCCCACGGAGCCTGAAGTTCTTCAGCCCAAAAAGCATAATTACTAGCTAGCACTAAAACATTTTTTTTCATAATATTTAATTATATATTGATTAGTAGTTGACGTCAAATTGCTTTAATTGGACTAAAGACATCGATTGCTTCTGTATCGCCAACAGAGGTGAACGAATGTGGTGCGTTTGGTGGAATAAAATAATAATCGCCTGCTTCGAGCAGTTTTGTAATCCCGTCGATAGTGGCTCTGAATGCTCCCTTTATTACGTAGCCAAATTGTTCCGACTCATGGTGGTGTTCGGGCAATGTTACATTGTCTTCAAAATTCCAATGCATCACATTCATGTTTTGACCGCTGCCAAGGTATTGACCGATTACGCCTTTAAGCAGTACCTTTTTATCAACATCTTTTATAAAACGAAATGGTTCCATAGATTAGTTATTTGTTATTTTCACATATTTACATGTTTAGGCAGATACGAAAACCAATATCGAAGTAATAGGTGTATTGGTAATTCGTATCGTAACGGTATGCGCTGAAAGGCAAATTATTATCATGTTTATACCAGCTTCCGCCGCGTTTTTGTTTATAGACCCCTTCGGTAGGGCCGGTTGGGTCAGAAATGGTATCTGTCGGATAAGTTGAATAAAAATCGTTTACCCATTCTTCGGCATTGCCTATCATATTGTAAAGTCCAAGTTTGCTTTTCCCTTCTTCAAAACTACTAATTTCTGTAAGATGACCGATATTTAACCCAAAATTAGCATTGTTGTTAAGGTTTTCAAAATCGTTTCCCCAAGGGAAAGTACGTCCATCAGGGTAGCGAGCAACATACTCCCATTCTGCCTCGGTAGGTAAGCGATATCCTTTACCAAAGTTTGTGTTCCATGTATTCAAATTGTAGGTTTCTTCAAGCCCCTGGCTACGACTAAGCATGTTGCAGTAAAAAGCAGCTCCGTACCATGTTACATAAACAATAGGCAGATTTTTATTTTCTTCGGAAACCACAAATTCAGATTCTTCGAAACGGATAGCGTTTACATAACCTTTGTAATCAACCTTCATATTCAGAAGTACTTGTGAATCGCCGTGCGCATTTTTCAGAGTGTTATTTTGCTTATAGTCGCCGGCTAATTCTCCTTGGAGCAGAGCATAGTTTAGCATTTGACAATATTGCGCATTGCTTATTTCGTAGGTTCCAAGTTTGAAATTGTTTGAGATGATAACAGTATGCAATGGGACACCTAGCCTGAAGTCGCCCAGAACTTGTCCCATGGTAAATGTACCTGCCGGAATTTCAGTCATTTCAGGTACCGCAATCTGTACCGCAACTTCAGGTGGATCGTTTGAGCAACCGAAGGAGAAAATAACAGAAAAGCAAAGCAGATAGCTGAGTTGTTTAAGATTTTTCAAGAGTCGCTTGTTATTTTTTGATTAATTTGTGTAATAATTGTTTTTACAAACAAATGAGCACAATCGCCCGAACGTGCAGTTATGAGATCATCATCGATAACTACATCTTCATTTACATAAACTGCTCCATAAGCTTTTGCATCTCCCAACAAGTTGTTATGACAAACCAAATTCCGACCTTTAATAAGCTCAGTGGCTGGTGCCAGCAACCATAAACCGTGACAAATTATTCCTTTAATAATATTCTTTTGAGCAAAGACCCGTTTAAGAAAGACAACGGCTGGTGGCAATTTATTTATATCTTCGGTATATCGCAGTCGGTCAGCAACCATACCGGAGGGAACGATAATGGCATTATAACTTAGCAGTTCTTCTAAGTTAATATTTTCAAAACTTTCATAACATTCCATTGGCGCTTTGTATTCATGACCGTAGAAAGTCAATCTTTCTTGTCCCCAAAGTCTACTCAGGAAATGCAAATCGTAGTTTTCTTCGGCAAAACGGTATTTATAATAGAAAATTTCATTTTCATAAAAATCGCTTTCGATTAAAATACCAATTTTCTTTGAATGTTTCATAGTAATTCAGAATAAATATTCTCTGCATCTAACATTGAAGCGTTATATACAATTTTCTATCACAAAGATAACAATTTATCTAACAGTTTAATCTCTTTTAGTCTAAAACAAATCATTTTTCATGAATTTAATCTGATTTAAGGTTGATCTGATTTACTTAAATTGTTTTTGGAAAAATCGAAGTATGACAAAAGATCTGCCAATACACTAGCTGCAACCGAACAGTAAAAAATAAAAGTCAAGGGGTAAGAACATTAGTAAGTTTTCATATGTATCAAACCCAAAATTGCGGAGAGAGAGGTCGGTGAACCTTTCCTCTTATATGCTTAAAAGTCAATGCTTTTATTTTTCCAAACTTGTTATCGGTAACGATTTAGGCACAAAA
>Ga0172378_10004303_pt1 | contig 13371 bp, 11 predicted proteins | sample GrowelOW332metaG_FD_119755 | JGI IMG/M metagenome (GOLD analysis project Ga0172378, IMG submission 119755) | Groundwater microbial communities from an aquifer near a municipal landfill in Southern Ontario, Canada - Pumphouse #3_1 metaG | ecosystem: Environmental > Aquatic > Deep subsurface >...
AGAAGGTATGGTTGCTTTATTCATGAATGGTTTTGTTAAGATATTAGGATTTAAGCATCAAACTGATCCATTAATAAGAAAAATAGTTGAAAAAGAGGAAGGCATTAGATGATGCTTCCTCTTTTTATTACTTATATAAATCTTTGTATTTCATGCCAGTAACTTCTTCGCATATGGCTTTAGTTTTAGCATCAACATCTTCTTTGCTTCCATTGTTTTTTAGTCTATCAATTTCTTTTTGCATAATATCAAATGTTTTTGGATTAAGAGGATACTTGAAAGTAAAGTATAGTGCAATCAGTAATAATATTGTTGGACAAAGTGAATAGAATAACTTTATTCCCATAGCAGTTTTTGCAGTTTGAATAATCTCTTCATTGGGATTACTGGCTATTTGATAACCAATTATATCAATATATATTCCTGTTAAAAATAGAGCTACTGCCTGTGATATTTGTCTTATAAAAGTCATAAAACCTGAGTATATGCCTTCTCTTCTTTTAGAGGAGATTAATTCTTCTACATCCATAGTTTCTGGCAAAATTCCCCATGGAGTTACAGCAACACCACTCGCGCCGATTCCCATTAGTAAACTAGCGGTGTACATAAAGTAAATTGAACTATTAGGTTTTATTAGTAACATAATAATAAGTGTTCCAGCCCATAACAAAATCCCAGTAATTAAGGAAGTCTTTTTTCCTTTTTTTGATGATATCTTTATAAAAAGAGGAACCGATAATATCTGGGCAATAATAAATATTCCCAAAAATATTGTGTAAGAGCCTCTCATATTTAAATAATCTTTTATAAAATAAATATTAATTGCCATGAAAGTATCTATAGCAGTATAAGAAGCAATATATATTCCTAACAATAGTCTATATGACTTGTTTTTAAATACAATTTTTGCATTTTTCCACCAAGATTTTAAAAAGTAATCATTTTCTTTTAAAGGAATAATTGGTGGTTCCTCTTTTACATCTTTTGTTCCTAAAAAAACGAATATCCAAGGTATAGCATAAAAAATACCAAAAATTATTCCCATTCCAAACCAGCCATTTTGAGCATCTGCAAATAATTTTATTATTATCATAGGAACTACTCCAGCAATTAGATTTGAAACATTAGAAAAAATTGCTCTGACTCCTACCAATTTGTTTCGTTCAGTATAACTTTTTGTCATTTCTGCTAAAAGAGCATGATATGGAACCATAGTCATGGAGAAGGAAGTTGCAAAAAGCATATAAGCTAGAGTATAGTAAATTACTTTTACCCAAAGAGCAGAATTTAATGGTACCCATAGCATTGCAAAACAAGCAGAGATATGAAATATTCCAGCTAGAAAAAATACTCTTCTTTTTCCATATTTTGATTTTGTTTTATCAGAAAGATTACCAATAAATGGGTCAATTACAGCATCCCATATTTTACCAATTAAAAGCATAGAGCCAGCAATGGTACCCGATATAAGAGCTGAATCAGTTAGAAAATTTAGGAAAAGCAAACCAATTAGAGTAAAAGCTCCTCCCCCAAATATATCACCTGATGCGTAAGAAATAATGCTCTTTGTAGAAAGTTTATTGTCTTTATCCATGAATAATCCCTCCCATATAAATAGTATATTATATGACAAAGTTAAATTGTAAAAAATGAGAAAAATTTAATATCAATCAGTTAATTATTCAATTTTCACTTCTATAAAAACACTATGAAATATGAATATAAAAAGTTATAATGTTAATGTGTCTTTGAAAGAGTGGAGAAAGTAATGATTTTTGTTTATATTTTACTTTGTGCATTATTTATAACAATATTATTTTTTGGAGTTTTTAGTTATATCATTTTTTCTTCCTCATTAAAAAGAAAAGAAACTTTATCAATCAAATTAAATGATGATTTTAAAAACAATGATAAAGATAGTCTTGAGTACCTATTTGATAAAGAATATCAAAATGTTTTTATTAAAGCACAAGATGAAACAAGACTTCATGGAATGTATATAAAAAGTCCAAATAAAACATCAAATATAGTAATAATTGCTCATCGCTATAGAGCAGATGCCACTTCATTAGGACTTATAGCAAAGACTTATATTGAAAAAGATTTTGATGTCCTACTTATTGATTTAAGGGCACATGGATTAAGTGGCGGAAAGTATTGTGGAATGGGTGCTCTTGAGAAAAATGATATTCAAGAGTGGGTTAAATACGTAAATGATAGATTCATGAATAAATGTAATATTATTCTTCATGGTATATCCTTAGGGGCCGCTTGTTGTTTAGGAAGTTTGTATAAAAACGACAATGAATCTGTTAAAATGGTTTTTGCGGATAGTACTTTTACAAAAGTATATGATATATATGTTCGTGTTGGAACCAAAAGATATGGAAAGATTCTTGCAGCAATATTGATGATATTTGTTGGCATATTGACGAAACTCATTGCAAAGTTTTCTTTAAGGAAGATATCAACTATGGAATGGATTAAAGAATCAAAAATACCTATTATGTTTATTATTGGTAGCGAAGATAAAATGATTAATCAAGAAAAATTTCTAGTATTATATGATGGTTATAAAGGTCCCAAGGAATTAAAAGTTATAGAAGGAGCTCATCACGCTTTGGGACATTATGTAGATAAAGAAGAATATAAACGTTTCGTAAATGGAGCTCTTGCGAAATACTTTAAAAATTAGGAGGCATGACATATGGAAGAATATGATGTAATCGTTGTTGGCTCAGGACCGATGGGAATATTTACTTGTTATGAACTTTCACTTAGAGATCCAAAATTAAAGATATTATTAGTAGATAAAGGTCATGATATCTATCACCGTAGGTGTGCAATTTTGGAGAAAAAAATTGCTGTTTGCCCTTCTCATCCAAATGGAGAGTTTGGATGTTTTCCTGCTTGTTCCATAACCTGTGGATTTGGCGGAGCTGGAGCTTATTCGGATGGCAAATTTAATATTACAGATGAGTTTGGAGGATGGTTAAATGATTTTCTTCCAAATAGTCAAGTAATAAATCTTATTAAATACGTTGATCAAATCAATATTAAGCATGGAGCAACTCTAGAAATCACTAATCCATATACTGACAAGGTAAAGGAAATTGAGCGTAGAGGTTATGCTGTAGGATTGAAATTATTAAGAGCTAATGTGAGACATTTAGGGACAGAAGAAAACCTGAAGATTATGAAAAACATATATGAATATTTAAAAGATAAAGTACAATATCGTTTTTTAACAACGATTGAAGATATTATTGTAGAAAACGGACAAGTAAAAGGTGTTGTAACAAACAAAAAAGAAGAAATAAGAAGTAAATATGTTGTAATAGGACCAGGCAGAGATGGTTCCAAGTGGTTAGAAGCTCTTTTAAGAAAAAATAAAGTCAATTTAATAAATAATCAAGTTGATATAGGAGTAAGAGTAGAAACCAATAATGTTGTCATGGAAGAAATAAATGAATCATTATATGAGGGTAAATTCATATACAATACAAGTGTTGGGACTAAAGTTAGGACATTTTGTTCTAATCCATCAGGACATGTAGTTATTGAAAATCAAGCAGGAATAATGATGGCAAATGGTCATGCATATCGTGATCTAAAATATGGCAGCAATAACACTAATTTTGCTGTTTTAGTTTCACATGTCTTTAGTGAACCTTTTGATGAACCAAATCAATTTGCTCAAGATGTTGCAAAATTGGCTAATAAATTAACTCATGGGTCTATCATAGTTCAAAAATTTGGAGATATTATTCGTGGTAGAAGAACTACAGAAAAAAGATTAAGTGAAGGTTTTGTGTCTCCAACCCTTGAAGAAGCAATACCAGGAGATTTGGGATTAGTTTTACCATACAATACAATGAAATCAATAATTGAAATGATTCAAGCTCTAGACCATGTTACACCAGGAATTGCGAGCGAGCACACGTTGTTATATGGAGTAGAAGCAAAATTTTATAGTGCTAGACCAGAAACAGATAGCAATTTTGAAACGAAAATAAAGAATTTATTTGTTGGTGGTGATGGTGCTGGAGTAACAAGAGGATTAGCTCAAGCAGGTGCCAATGGAGTGGCTGTAGCTAGAAGAATTTTGGAAAAAGAAGGTAAGATAGTATGATAATTGATAGCAGTATAAAAGAGTTTATTTCTTGCCTAAAAAGTGATGCACCAGCTCCAGGAGGAGGAAGTGTTGCTGCGGTTGTTAGTTCAATGGCAATATCACTTACATTGATGGCAACAAGAATCTCAATTAAAAGGAAGAGTTTCAATGAGTATGATGAAGACATTAAAAGTCAAATTCACCAAAAAATAGATAGATTAGAAGAATTACTACTTATTAGTTATGATTTAGCAGATAAAGATATTGCAACCTTCTCTAATTATATGAGCATTTCTAAAACAAAAGATCGTGCTAAAATTGAAGAAGCAACTAAAGAGTGTTTTGCTGTTCCTTATGAGCTATCAGGTCTTTGTCTTTTATGCTCTAAAGAGATATTTTATTTAAAGCCATATATAGTAGATTCAATTATCAGCGATTTAAATATGAGCTTAGTATTGCTGTCTAGTTGTCTAAAATCTTGTCTAATAAATATGAAAATAAATCTCAAGTATTTAGATGATTCTGAAATTGTAGATAGATATTTAGCACAAGAAGAACAAATAAAAGAATTTGAAAAGCAAAAAGATATTATTTTAGGTGGCAATTAAAGATTTGGAGATGATTTTATGGTAAAAATACTAGATGGTAAAAAATTATCAATAATCCTAAAAGAGGAATTAAAAGAAAAATTTAGCAGAATTAAAGCACAACTTAGATTAGCAATAATAATGCCAATATGTGATGATGCTTCAATGGCTTACTTAAATTCTAGAGAAAGATTATGTAAAGAATTTGGTATTGAGTTATTGGTATATAAGTTTGATGGAAGTGAAACAACCAAAGAACTTGTAGATTTAGTTGAAAAATTAAATATGGATAATTCTATTCAGGGAATAATGATTGATAGGCCATTTCCTAAACAAGTTAACGAAGATAAAGTATATGAGGTGCTTGATTATCACAAAGATATAGATGGGTGTTCTTTAATAAGTTGCGGCAAATTATTTCAAAATCAAAATTGTCTTGTTTCTTCAACTGCAGTGGGCGTAATGACTTTGCTTAAGCATTATAATATTAATTTAGTGGGGAAAAATGTTGTCATAGTGAATAGAAGTAAAATAGTGGGAATTCCACTTATGCATTTACTTTTAAAAGAGAATAGTACTGTTACAATTTGTCACTCTAAAACCCAAGACCTTGCTTCAATATGTTCAAAGGCAGATATAGTAATTACAGCAATAGGTAAAGCAAAATATTTTACAAAGGAATATGTAAATCCCAATACAATAATTATTGATGTTGGAATTAACTATGATGAAAATAACAAAATATGTGGCGATGTTGACCAAGAAGTTTATGAAATAGTAGATAGTTACTCACCAGTTCCTGGTGGTGTTGGTCCAGTTACAAACATAGCATTACTCTTGAATTTACTTAAGACTTTTGAAATTTAATAAGGAGGTATTTAAAAATGTTAGAAAATTTGAAGGAGCTTTTTACTAACTTTAGTTTAGATAATCCAATTATTGATAAAACAATTAAATTAGTGATTTTAATTGTAGTCATGATAATATGTTATATTTTGATAAATTATATAGCCAAAAAAACAATAGAAATAAATCAAAAAAGAAGAGGTATTCAAGGGATAAAAAGAGCCGAGACACTTTCGAAATTAACAAAATCTGTTGTTCGCTATGTGTCCATTCCAATATTTATCATATTTGCACTACCAATATTTGGTGTTGAGCCTGCCTCTGTTTTTGCTAGTGCAGGACTTATAGGAGTTATAGTAGGATTTGCTTTTCAAGATTTATTAAAAGATATAGTAGCAGGTTTTTTCATTATTTTTGAAAGAACATATGAAGTTGATGACTATGTTAAAATCAATAATTACTCAGGAGTCATCTTAAGCTTAGGCATTAAAACTACAGTTATTAGAAACTATAATGGAGAAATATATACAATGAATAATCGTGATGTGGGGAATGTTACAAATTATTCTAAAGCTCCATATTCAATTGTTGTTTGTGCACTTCCTATAGCATATGATACTGACTTAAAAAAGTTTAAGGAAATATTAGATTCTTCCTTTGTAGATATTGAAAAGAAGTTTCCAGTTATAATGGAAAAACCATCAATAAAAGGAATAACATCTTTTGACAATAGTTCTCTTAAATTTGAAATCCATATTATGGTAAAAAGTATGGAACAATTTCAATTTAAAAGAGATTTTGATCAATATCTTTTAGAAATATGTAACGCTAATAAGATAAAAATTCCATACCAAACCATTACAATTACAAAGGAGTAGTATTTAATATGGAAAAAATTAAGTATGATCTCAATGATATTGTTGAAATGAAAAAAGAGCACCCTTGCTCTACTAGGAGCAAAACATGGCAAATAATAAGAATGGGTGCAGATATCAAGATAAGGTGTATGGGATGTGGAAGTGTTGTGATGCTTACTAGATATTCATTTGAGAAAAACCTTAAAAAAGTTATTGATAAAGGAAAGGAGTAATGTACTCCTTTTTTAATACAAAAATGAGATTTAAATGCCTTTTATAACAATATAATTATATTAGGTGAATATATGCTTAGATTAAATAATGTTTGCAAAAGTTATAATGGTTTTAAAGTTATAAATAATATAAGTATAGAATTTCCAATCAAAGGATTATATGCAATTTTAGGTGAATCCGGATGTGGGAAAACGACTCTTTTTAATATTATTGCAGCACTTGATACACCAACTAGTGGGAATGTTTTGTTTGGGGATATAAATATAACAAAGTTAGATGATAAAACTAGATCTTCATATAGAAAAAATATATGTACCATAATTTATCAAAACAATTATTTGTGTCCTTATTTAAATGGTGAAGAAAATATTGAAATGGCTAATAAAATTAAAAACACTGAGCACAAACTCAATGATTATGCTGAGAAATTGGGGGTGATGCATTGCCTAAGTAAATTGCCAAAATGTATGTCAGGAGGAGAACAACAAAGAGTTTCACTTATAAGATCTCTTTTGTGTAATAATCCCGTGATACTTGCTGATGAACCTACAGGATCTTTGGATTCTATTAATAGTCATGTGGTAATGGATATTTTAAAAAATGAATCAAAGAATAAATTAGTTATAATTGTCACACACGATATGGAGCTTGCAAGTAAATATGCTGATAAAATTCTTCATTTAGAAAAAGGAGTTATAAAAGAGAAGGTCATTGCAAAAGAAATTAAATATTCTCAAAATGGCCTTTTTGATTATCGAAATATTTCATTTCGTAATTTGTTTTTTTGGTCATTCAAATCATTTATTAATAGAAAAAATAGATATATTCCAATAATTTTTTGCTATGTGATTTGCATTACTTTTTTGTTCCTTGTTCTTGGAGGCAAGACAGGAGTAAGTAATTATTTGACCACATTAATTGAAAAGAGATTTGACTATGAATACATTAATATTTATACAATAAAAGAAAATCATTTGGATAGTATTGATGAGAACTTGCTAGATTTAATTCAAAAATATGATGGAGATGTTGAAGTTGCAGTTAGTTTTGATAATTATATAAGTCAATTTTTAAAAATAGAAGGATTGGACGAAAAAGAATATTACGAGCTAAAAGTAGTAAATATGAATGATAATAAGATAGTAATAAATGATTTATTATCTAAAAAACTAAAATTAAGTAAAGTCATAATTAATGGTGAAATAATTATCCCATATGTCAGTGGCAATAAATTGATTTCTGAAAGGAAGTTTATTTCTATTAATTCAAAAATAGATGCTGTAATTGAAGAAGGTGAATTATATAACACTCCCAAACTATATTTAAGTAGAGATTTTATTAATGAAGTTTTCGGGGATATAAAAATGGATTTAATTGCTAATGAACTATCACTTGAAGCTTTAACTATTAGAGAGTATTTTTACGAATATCCAGAATTTTGTAATATGCCACTTCAAATTGTTATTAAAAATAAAAAAATTAAAGCCAAACTATATGATGAATTATTGGCCATAGAAAATACTTACCCACAATATTCTTTATCTACCCAAACCAAGAATTACAATATCGTCGAAACCGGTGATGAAATGCTAAGAACAACATTTAAGGATATTATTGATATGGGACAAATAGTAATCATTATGCTTATCTTGTTTCTAGTGTTTATTATAACTAGCATTATTTCTTTAATGTTATATTATTCATCAAAAGAAAGAAGCAAAGAATTTGCATTAATTAGAACATTTGGTGGAAGCAAAATAGATATTAGCAAATTGATTCTGTTTGAATCCTTTTATATATCTTTTTTTGTGCTAATCATATCAATATTTGTATCATATATATTGAGTTATATGACTTATTTAAATAGTTCAAGTATTTTGAATATTAACAATCTATTTAATATATTCCAATTTCGTTTCATAGATGTTGTAACAATAATCCTAATTTGTTTTTCTGTCACATTTTTTTCCTCCTTTTCCTCAATACTAAAAACTTATAAGGCAAATATATTTGGGATATTCAAAGATTGAATTAATAAATATATGTAAATCATATAAATATGAGGAGAAGGAATCATATATTTTAAAAAACATTAGTATCAGTTTTTCTGTTGGAAAGATATATGCGATAGTAGGCAAATCAGGTAGTGGGAAAACTAGTTTATTAAATATAATTGGATGCATTGATACAAGCTATAAAGGTATTTATAGATATAATGGGGAATCAATAAACAAAAGAAACATTAATCAATATAGAAATAAAAGAATCTCATATTCTACTCAAAATCCAGTACTTTTTAGCAATTTGAATATATCGCAAAATATTAATTTGCCACTAGTTTTGGATAACAAGAAAATTACAAATAGAGTTTTAGAAAATAAAACGCTAAAATACAACATGTTTTTTAAGTTGAAAGAAAAAATAAAAAATCTTTCTTATGGTCAAAAACAAAGGATAGATTTTATAAGAAATATTGAACTCTCTAAAAAGATAATTATTCTAGATGAAACACTATCTGGAATAGATGTTGAAAATAAGAATATTATTGGAAGTGAATTGCAGAAAATAAAGGCAAATAAAATTGTAATAATTGTTACTCATGATTCAGATTTTATAAAAAAATATGCTGATGAAGTTTTTGAAATAAAGGATGGCAAAATTTATGATAATAATAAAATTATCAGTAATAAATATTATAAAGGAATTAAAACTAATTTTAAAAAACAGAAGCCATCCTTAAAAATAATTGCAAGCATTGCATTATCTTTTTTTAAAGCCAATATAAAAAGAATTATTACATATGTTTCTTTATTATCTACAGCATTTACTGGTCTGATTCTCATATTTCTATTAAGTCAAACATTTACAATGTATTTCAATAGAATTGTTGATGGTGAGTATATTAAGGATATCTATAGTATATCTACAAAAAATAGCAATATATATTTTTTGAATGATAATTCATCAATAGTAGAAAGTGGTTCCAAAATTTATTTAACTATTAAGGGAATAAAAGTAGATATTTCTGAAAAAGTTAATTATTATAGTATTTCTAAAGAAACGATATCACCAAATTCAATGATTGTATTAATAAATTCTGATTATCTAAGAACTCTTACTGATCATAATATAGAATACATAAATGAATATTTGAATTCTAATATATATAATATAACTCTTGAATGTGGAGATAGGAAAATACAGATTAGATTATCAAGTTTAAAACTTGATAATAGCATTGATAATTTTAGTTTTAGTAATTCTGACAATAATTGGAATGTTCATATATTTAAACAACTTATTAGTGTTGAAGATGAGTATACTATAAAACCATGCCAAAGGTTTTTAAACAAAAAAGAATTGGATGAGTATATCATTGATAATTCTACTTTTTTAGAAAATATAGAATATGATATCTATGATAATTGTTTAGTTACAAATTTGGAAAGTGTTAATAAGTTTATAAAAAGTGATATAAAATATTTAGTTGAAAAATATGGAGGAACAAATATTATCCCATGTTCTATCAAGCAAGGGATATATTGTAATGAGTTAACGGGAGAAATAAAAATTTATATTGATTATAAAGATGAGATGTATGAGATTAATTATAAGTTAGCTCTTAAAGAAGACGAGATTTCATTAGGCAAAATATCTAGCAATCTAAAAGAACTTTTAAAAGAAAATTATTTTACTTTATCTGGTAGCAATTATTCTATAGATGTCGGTAATTTGGATATTTTTGAAAGCCAAAGTAATGAAATTATAGTATATAAAAATATATTGATAATGGAAAAATTTATTGATGAACTAGATACAAATTTTGTTTTTATACATTCTAACAACAATAGTATAAAAGAAGAAACAAAATTTAATGTTGCAAATATTTATGATAATATAAAAAAACCCATCGATAGCCTTTTGAAAATAGTGACAAATATTCTTTTTATTTTTTTCCTAGTGAGCTTACTGATTTGTTTTATTGGTCTAGTGACTATTGAATTTTTAGATATTAATGATAAGAAAAGACAAATTGGTTATTTGCAGAGTTTAGGATGGGGAGATTTAAATATATATAAAATAATTCAGTTTGAGAATATCTTGAAGTCTACTTTCTCATCATGTTTAATCATAGGCTTGCTGTTCTTAGCAAAGTTTAATATTGAAACTATATTTTTAAATTTTTTAAAAGAAGAAATAATTATTAGCATATTTGGTTACCAAATTCTTATTATAGTCACTTTGATTTTTTCAATAAACTTTATTGCTGCCCTGATTCCTTTTTTAAGAGTTATAAAAACATCTCCACTTGATAACCTTAATAGTTAAGTCTATATTATTATTATATGTCAATTAATATTGAATTTTGAGGTGAGATGGTGAAGGTATTAATTTTAACTGCAACAGCTGGATCTGGTCATAATGCAGCAGCAAAATCTTTGGATAAGTATTATAAAGACAACTATAAAGATGTAGATTCTTTAGTAATAGATATTTTTAAGCCAGATCATAGAATAATTGCTTTTGTAATTAATGAATTGCACTTTTTTTTGCTAAAAATTTTTCCTTCATTAATGAGATTATCTTATAGATTAAATGATAAAAAGAAGATTAATTATAAAATAAATGTAGCAAAAACAACAGGGTTAAGGGCAAAAAGAAGAATACAAAGGATTATTAAAGAATTTAAGCCAGATGCTATAGTTTCTACGCACCCCTTTGCTTTAGGATTAGTTTCCTATTTAAAAGAAAAAGAAACCATAGATTGCAAAACATATTATGTTGTTACAGATTATTGTCTTCTTCCTGATAGTGAAAATGCATATAATATGGACAAGGTTTTTACATCATGTAAGGAAATAAATAATGATTTAGTTAAAAAAGGAGTTCCTAAAAAAATATTATTATCTACTGGGATACCTGTAGATGATAAATATGAGAACTACAAGGAAGAATTAATAGATTATGATGAGATTGAAGTAAATCCAGATTTATTTACTATACTATTAATGAATGGTGGTCAGGGAATTGGGCACAATTATGAGATAATTAAAGAATTAGGAGAATTGAAAAAAGAAATTCAAATTATTTCTATAAATGGATCCAATAGAAAAGCCAAAAACAACATAGATAAGTACATTAGGAAAAATCAAGATTTAAAAGTTAAGATAATAAATAAGGGATTTAGTGATAATATTTTTCAGTATATGCAAGTTAGTGATTTATATATTGGGAAAGCCGGTGGCATATCCACCACAGAATGTATAAAAATTGGGTTGCCAATATTAATACCAGAGAAGCCACCATTTCACGAAATATATAACGTAGATTTTTTAGTAAAAAATGGTTATGCTATTTACATCAAAAGCATGAAGAATCTTAAAAAAGATATTGAAGGTTTTTTAAGAAATAAAAAAATATTAGAGGATATAAAAGTTGCACAATCAAAGTTTGAATATCATGATAGTGCAAAGAAGATTTGTAGTTATATTTATAAAAATAGTGCTGAATAACAGCACTATTTTAATTTATCTATTTCTTTTGCAGCCCAATGAGGATTAGCTATAACAGCACGTGCAACTCCAATTAGATCAGCAACATTATTATCTATAAAACTTGAACAATTTTCTAAAGTCTTAAATCCGCCAGTTAAAACAACAGGAACTGAAGAGGCTCTTTTGATTATTTCTGAAAATGGAGCAAAATATCCTTCAACATTTTCTTTTCCTGGGATAACATATCCCCCTAATCCGCCAGAAACGCTAAGCATATGTATTCCTAGTTTGCAAAGATTAGGAATTATTTTTGCAACTTCTTCTGCACCAATTCCCCCTTCAACTATATCTGTTCCTACTATTCTTACAGATATTATGAAGTCTTTACTAACTCTTTTCTTGACAGCTTTTGTTACTTCCATAAGTAGTCTAGCTCTATTTTCAAGATTACCACCATACTCATCTGTGCGCTTGTTTGTTTTAGGTGATAGGAATTGGTTTAACAAATAACCATGGCAACAATGGATTTCTACCCCATCAAATCCACTTTCTTGGACTCTATATGCTGCTTCAGCAAAAGAATCTATAACTTCTTTTATATCATTTTTTGACATAGATACTGAATCTTTTCCAAAGCGATCGTTATGTATTGCTGAAGCAGAATAAGCAATATCATTCTTTGTAGCTTCTTCAACAAACATTGCAGCACCGCAATGATTAATTTGCACAAGTGCAGGAGTATCATTTTCATGTATTACATTTGCAAGTTTTTTTAATGAAGGAATATCACTATCTTTACTTACTGATAATTGTACTCTTCTATTCCTACCTTTAATATTTACATAACTATGTTCAATCACAACAAGTCCAAAGGATTTGTCTATAGTTCTATCACGATAATACTCTAGAGTTTTATCGGTAATATTACCCGTTAAATCACACATATATGTAGCGGCAGGAGCAAAAACTAGTCTATTCCTTAAGGTTAAGTTATTTATTTTGATAGTTTTAAGAACTGATTTCATTATTATACCTCTTTTCTTTATGTATTTTAATTATACATTATTAGTCAATATTTGTTCATAGTTTAATGTTAAAAAAGACTTTTATGATTAAGAATTTAACCCAAAATAAAAAATTGTATTTTGAAAAAAGTATGCTATAATGTGGATGTATCGTGTAAACGATGCAAATTAAACGAAAGGTAAAAAGGTTATTCTAATGAAAGGCACAATCAA
>Ga0172378_10004304_pt1 | contig 13371 bp, 17 predicted proteins | sample GrowelOW332metaG_FD_119755 | JGI IMG/M metagenome (GOLD analysis project Ga0172378, IMG submission 119755) | Groundwater microbial communities from an aquifer near a municipal landfill in Southern Ontario, Canada - Pumphouse #3_1 metaG | ecosystem: Environmental > Aquatic > Deep subsurface >...
GAAATGCGTTTGCCTGTTTCTTTGCGGGTTTTAGCATTGATTACGTATTGTTCCATAAAAGAACTCCTTTAGAAAATATTTATAAATCTATAAAACTGGGACGGCAGGATTCGAACCTACGGAATGACGGCACCAAAAGCCGTTGTCTTACCACTTGACGACGTCCCAAAAAGAACTAATTAATTAAGCCTGTTGGGCTGCTTCTGGAATATGCTCTCCAGCTTCAGCTTTTACAGAGCCTGTCTCTACATGACCAGCATTGTATTCTGCAAGAATCTTATCCTGTAAAGCATTGCGAAATTCAGGGCTGATTGGATGAGCAACATCTTTGTACTCACCGTTAGCTGTTTTTCTGCTAGGCATTGCAATGAACAATCCTGTTTTGCCTTCAATAATTTTAACATTATGCACAACAAAACAATTGTCAAATGTCACTGTAACATAAGCCTTTAACTTGCCTTCTGCTTCAACCTTACGGATTCTTACTTCTGTAACTTCCATAAACCCGCACCTCCATAAAACTTTATTTATTTATAACACTGATTTAGAAAGCCAGCATTACATTCCATTTTTTAGACAGCGCTTTTTTCGCTGCTACAGCATCTTCTTTGTTCAGAAAAACACCGTACACTGTTGAACCGGAGCCCGACATATCTGCAAACAAAGCGCCTGTTTCTTTTACATCATCAAGCGCCTCTGCAACTTTAGGAAACTTACTGCAAACAGGGATTGTAAAATCATTTACAAAATTCCATTTTTCAATAGGCCCGTTGTATATCTTTTCCAGCTGTTCACCGGTTAAAACATCTTCGTTTTTTTTGCATTCATCAACAAGCGAATATGCTTCTTTTGTAGAAACAAAAACGTTTGGAAACACAAGCAAAACAAAGTAGTCACTTCTTGAAGCAATCTGCCTTACTTCTTCACCACGACCTGTTAAAACCGCAGTAAAACGCCCTGTCTCTTTTTTTGCAAGCAGCGCATGTGTAAAAAAATAACAGTCGCTGCCAACCTGACCTGCAACATCTAGCATTGCCTTGTCAGAAAGATTTGTGCCGCATAAATTGTCAATGGATTTTAAAAAGGTAGATGAATCACTTGATCCGCCCCCCAATCCACCGCCGGAAGGAATACGCTTTGTTACTTTTACATAACATCCGCAGTCCGCACCAGTCAGCACGCAGAAAGCTTTGTATGATTTAGTAAAAGTATTCTCCAATGGAAGCTCCATTCCAGAACACTCAACTGAACATGTATTTTTATTTTCTGTAAGCGCAACTGTAATTGAATCAGCCACGTTCACTGTTGTAAAAATACTCACCAAATTGTGATAACCGTCATTTCGTTTAGGCAGCACTTGTAGCCCAAGATTTATCTTAGCAAGCGCATTAACAGTAACACTTTGATGCATACGTTCAAGACTATATTTTTTTTCTGGCGTTTTGTCAAGATAGAGAATGAATATTTCCAGCAAGCGCATGGACGCGCGTTCTAATTTTTTCAAGAATTACCACTTGGTATCATTATACTGGACAAAATTCCTTTCGAATTTATTGGACAAAATCGCTTTCGAGCTAGTACACGGATGTATTTTTTAGTGTAATATATTGACAAAAACACTACTGTAATCTACATTCTTTATATCGAGAGCGAGTGTTCTTTTAAATCTTTATTTTCTTTTTTAGGGGTGCGCAATCATGTTCAGAGAAAGTGATTTACCAGAATGTTCATCATTAACTAACTTTTCTTACGATGATGAATACAATGATGATGAGCTAAGCCAGTCGGACGAGTTTGACGATGACGATTCTTCGGAAGATGATCCTTCAGAAGATGATTTAGAAAACGATGAAGAGAATCAGTATGATGACGACTTCAAAGATGACTTTGATGAAGAAGACGATGACGATTTTGACGAGCCGTATGACGACCAAGAAACAGAAGACGGCTATGACAACCGCCAGCGTGGTTTTGACGACGACAATCTTTACAACGATGATGACGATGTAGAAAGCAACAGCGATCCAGATGAAAACAACTAATTTTTAAAATTGGTTTTAAATATAAAAAACCCATCAACTTAAGAAAAATATAAATCTTAAGCCGATGGGATTTTTTTTCTTGCAAGTGTTTTTTATCTTAACTTCTTGCCAGCATGCCACAGCTTTTCAAGCTCGTAGAATTCACGCGCGTCTTTAGTCATAAGATGAACTACAATAACGCCTAAGTCAATTAAGTTCCATTCGTCGCCGTCAGAAGACTTCTGCTTTGTAACATGAATCTGCAAGTCATTTTTGTTTGCATAATCTTTTACATCTTTGTAAAGCCCCTGCCAGTGAGTGCTGCTTGTTACTGTTGTAATTACAAAGTAATCTGTCCAGCTGTTCAATTGAGAAATATCAAGAACTGCTACATCCTGACCTTTTCCATCTTCAATAATTTGCGCAATTTCTAGCGCCTTTTGTTCTGTTGTTTTTTCCATTTATTTTTCCTGCTTAATTAAAACTGATTTATAACTCATTCAACTTTTTCTAGTTCTTCCACCGGTATTTCATTTTCATTTTCTGTAGATTTTTTTCCGCTTTCCCTTACATAGCGGCCGTCAAAATCTTTTCCAAGTATAATTGTAAAGTCAACAGTCGCCGCGCTGTCCAAGCCAGCCTCTTCTGGTTTTACTTCTTCATCAACTATATTTGTGCAATGTATAAAGTCCCCTAGAGCCTTTGCAACTTCTGCATTTCCAATATGGTTTATAATCACCGTATCTTCATAGTCATTTCTATTTGCGTTTGTTGTTCCTAAAATATCGTAGCCTACACTTTGCAAAAGAGCTGATGTATTTCTTGCAAGCCCCTGCACGGAGGTTCCGTTCTGAATGTCAACAACATAAACACGGCTCTGCATAATTCCGTTTTCGCTTACTAAAGAGTTCACTGTCTGCTTTACAACATCCTTTATAAGCTGACCGTCGTAATATGGAAACAAAAGTTTTTTTCCGTCAACATAGCGAATGCTACCTGTAATTACCTGTGGATTAAGCCTCTCTGTGTCTACATTTGAAATTTCATCAAGCAATTTGTAAAGGCTGTTTGTTTCTATATTTGACTTCATTTTAGAAGCGTAAGTTTGGAAATTCTTTTTATTGAACATAACACTTCGGTTGCTTTTTATTGCCGCAAGCAGCGCTATCATAACATTCTGCCGCCTGTCGTCTTGGTCGTCATCAGTTTCTTCTGGAAGAATATATTGTATGTATGTTTGAATTTTGTCACCGTCCAAAGTAACAGCGCCGCTTGGTAAAAGCCAACGTTCACCATTTGAGCCGGAAGCGTCTACAGGGGACGGAACAAAAACCTTCATGCCGCCAAGCAAATCTGTCAAGTCGCCAAAATCAGAAAGTGAAATTTCAATTGAAAAAGGGATTGAAAGGCTTGTTAAGTTTTCTATTTCTGAACGGTATGTATTTATGCCCTTCTCTTTGTAAACTGCGTCTATTCTATCTACACGTCCGCTTCTTCCTTCCGCAGACTCAAGGCTTTGGTAAATTGCGCCAGTGTTTCCTAGAATGTTAAAAAGAGCGCCCTTCTGTGAAACTGGGTAATAAACAAAAACATCTGTGGAAAGCGCATTATTTTTTCCATCATTTAAAACAAAAAGAATTTTAACAACCTGATCGTTCTTTAAGTTTTCTGCAACAGGGTCTGTACGCAAAGAAAGCGCTAGAATTGCACCTACCGCCACAACAATTAAAAGTATTGTTCCTAAAAATATTGCGCTTATTTTTTCACGAGAAATACTCATTTCAATCTCCGCATGCCATGTTCATAGCAATTTGCGCATCGCCTGCAATATCACGTTTTAGGCTTTCACGGAAACGCAATGAAACAAGGGCCGGACTTTTGCCTTGTGAACGAAGGTATTCTATATTTTCATCAAGAACTTGAAGGCATATTTCATTGAGGCTTTTTGAAAAGAGCTTCTCACGATATTCCCTTTTTGACTGAGGGCGGCCCGGCTCAATTTTGTCAGCGACATAAACTATTTTTGCCAAAGGGCACATGCTTGCTCCGCCCAAAGTGTGCCTAGAGACTGCCTGAATAACATCGCTGTCTTCAACGCCAAAGTCCTGCTGCAATTTTACAGCGGCGGCACGTCCATGAAGCAAAGAAGGCTTTGCTTTTTCTTCAGCAGAAATCGGCTGGTTGTCATGGCTTGCCAAAGACATCATTGTTTTGTCATCAAGGTCTTTGCACATGTCATGGGCAAGCCCCGCAAGGTAGCCTTTTTTTGGATCAACTCCAAACATATCGCACATAATCATTGCAGTATCAGCAACGCTTTCACTATGTTCGTAGCGGGCAGGCTTTTCTGCCGCCAATGCGTATTTTCTAATTTTTTCTAAAAGTTCAGGGCTATTTATATCCATATAATTTACCACTACTAATATAATCAAAAACTTGAGAAGGAACAAGGTAGCGGAAACTTTTTCCTTCAGCGATTCGTGTTCTTATGTCAGTGGAGCTTATTGAAAGGAGCGGATTTTCTATTGTTATTGCATTTTTTAAAAGCTCATCTGATAAGATTTGCTCAAAAGTTATGTGAACGTCTTTTACTTTTTCATATTCGCCTAAAGGTTTGTTTGAAAAATTCTTTTTTGATGATAAATCTGACAACGAGTTGAATGATGATTCAGCAACAGCAGAGGGCCTTCGCGCTAAAATCAAGTCGCATTTTTTAGAAAGCTCCTTTGCGTTGCGCCACAAGTGGAAGCCTGAAATCAAGTCGTCGCCCATTACAAGGCCAATCTTGCCTTCAAGGGCGCCCTTGTACTTTTCTTCCAAATAGCAAACTGTGTCGTAAGTGTAGGAAACGCCTTCTCTTTTTAACTCGCAATCCTCAGCTTCAAAACGGCTGTCGCATTCGCAAGCAGACTTTACCATTTCAAGCCTGTCTTTTGAAGAAACAGCGCAGTTCATTTCCTTATGAGGAGGAATGTTTGTAACAACAAAAAGCATTTTGTCGTAGCCCAAGGATGTGCATACATCGTCAGCCAAGGCAAGATGCCCCATGTGTATTGGATTAAAACTGCCGCCTAGGATTGCAAGTTTCATCAGCTTTCTGAACCCGGAGCCTGTTCTTCCATGGAATCGTCTATGGAACGAGAAGCTAAGAATTCACTTTGCTCTTCTGCGTCTGCCGGAGAAACAGCGCCCGAATGATTTTTACCCGGCGTGTGAGTCATGTTCATTTTTTCTACAAGGTCAATTATTGCCTGACGCGAGGCTTCTATATTTGTTCTTGAGGCAACAGACACTGGAATTACAACTGCGGAAGGCTCTTGTTTTTTAATCTGCTCAACTACTTCTTCCGCCCTTTCTGCAGCACCTTCAATGTCTATTTTATTGCAAAGAACTATCTTCTGCTTTTTAACCAAGTCTTCGCTGTAGTTCTTTAGCTCGTTGCAAAGAGTTTCATACGCTGTAAGATAATTGTCGTCGCTGCAGTCAATCATAAAAAGAAGGCCAGCTGTTCTTGAAATGTGCTTTAGGAACTTAATTCCAAGCCCCGCGCCTTCTGACGCTCCTTCTATAATGCCAGGAATGTCTGCAATAATAATGTCAGTGTTCTGGTCAACATGGAGCACTCCAAGGTTAGGAATCTTTGTTGTAAACGGGTAAGGCGCAATTTTTGGACGCGCGTTTGTGAACAAGTCAAGAAGGCTTGATTTTCCAGCGTTAGGGAACCCTACAAGGCCAATGTCAGCCATAATGCTAAGCTCCACACGAAGAGTTTTTTCTTCGCCAGGAGTTCCCTTGTGCGCGTAACGAGGCGCCTGGTTTGTGCTTGACTTGAAGTGAACGTTGCCCCAGCCGCCCTTGCCGCCCTTTAAATAGACAAACTGTTCGTCTTCGCCCTGTGTTGTAAAGTCGTGGACAATTTCATTCGTCTCTACATCGCGTAAAGTTGTTCCCGGGGGCACTGGAATTACAACGTCCTCGCCGTCTTTGCCGTACCTGTTCCAGCCCTGCCCGTCGCCTCCACGCTGCGCTTTTAGAATTGGGTGAAAACGAAGATGGGCCAATGTGCGAAGATTCTTCTTTATGCAGAAAATGACATCTCCGCCCTTGCCGCCATCGCCACCGTTCGGACCGCCTGCGGGAATGTATTTTTCACGTCTAAATGAAATGCAGCCGTTTCCGCCCGCACCAGAGATTACCTTAATTTCAGCTTCATCAGCAAACTGTATCATAATTGTATTCTATCCTTTTTTCATAACAAAAAAAATACCCGACAGGGAAAAACCGTGCCGGGCATTGTAAAATACTAGCTTTTAGAAAAGGACTTACGCTTTTTCTGCAACTGGTTCAACAGAAACTGTCTTACGGCCAAGATGTTCACCGTATACAACTTTTCCATCTTCCATAGCAAATAAAGAATCGTCGCCACTGCGTTTTACATTGTCACCAGGATGAATCCTAGTTCCACGCTGCTTAACAAGAATTGAACCTGCAGTAACTACTTCTCCACCGTATTTTTTTACGCCCAAGTGTTTAGGGTTTGAATCACGTCCGTTTTTGGCACCGCTTCCGCCTTTTGTACGACCCATTTTAATCCTCCGCTGGAATATTCCAGACTGTTATTCAAATAATTCCCGCAATTGCACATTCTTTGGATATTCATTAGATAAAGATTTAATTCCACATCTTATAAAATCCGCTGTACAAATAAGCCTTTCGTTTTTACAGTCAAGGTTTGAATCTTCCACACTGAATGCGAGTTTTCCGCGGGAAGTTGTTTCCGTTTTTACAACAATGCCATTAGTTTTTTCAAGAACCTGTATTGCAGTCCTTAACAAAGAAGAAACCGCAGCACAAACAATGTCCTTTCCTTTTACAGCAAATCCGGCATGTCCAGAAGCATTACAGCTTTTAAGGCTTCCGTCGCTGCTGCAAACTAAAAGCACCTCTATCACTTTATGCTAGAACAACATCCGTTACGCGAACGTTTGTGTATTCCTCACGATGACCAATTAAACGGTGATAGTCTTTCTTGCTCTTGTATTTTAAAACAAGAACTTTTTTATCTTTGAAGCTGTCTTCTACTTCAACTGTGACTTTTGCGCCTTTTACATAAGGTGTGCCTACGCTGACTTTGTCGCCATCGCTTACAAGAAGAACTGTGTCGATGTCAATTTTGTCGCCTTTTTTTGCTTCTGTTTTGTCTACCTGCAAAAGAGCATCTTTTTCAGCTTTGTACTGTTTGCCCTTATACTCAATAACTGCGTACATGTTATAAACCTCTATAATCATATTTGCCGCAGAAAGTAACGGGTTTTCTGCAAGCCGATTAACACTTTAAGTGTTGCGTATTTTATCAGAATTTAGGGGTGTTGGTCAAGAGATAAACTAGTATTCCTCTTCTTCCGTCCATTCTGAATAATCATACACGCAAAGTACATGAATGCTTCCAAGTTTTTCATTATTTATTGTACATTCTTGAACTGACTCTTTGTCTCCAGTATTTTTGAATTCACCTGTTATAACTTCATTTACACTTAAATCTTCATCAGCAATTGTTATTGTAAAGTTGGCATCATGGCTTTCTGGCAGGGAATCGTAATATTTTGAAGAACTGCAGCTATAATAAACAACAGTTTCTGTTTTTTCATCAGTTACAATTGATTTATATAAAGCTTTTCCAAAATCTATTGATGAATATGTTTCATATAATCTTCTCTTATTGCCGCGTGTTACAAAATAGCTAGACAAATCGTCATAACCGTTGTTCATATATTCATCTTTGCAAATACTGTCTGTATATATTGTTTCATTGTCATCAATAAATACATAATAGAAAATTTCGGCAGTATAATAAGTGCGCTTCTTTTTTATTCCAAGATAATTCATTACAGGGGCGCAGCTTGTAAAAATAAAAGGCACAACTATCAATGTTATTAAAATCAAAAACTTACATTTATTTTTCATCATAACTCCACATTAAATATAAACAGAGTCTTGGTATGCACGAACAATTACATGCAATTTAGCGCCGCTTGAAGACACACTGTCAGAAATATCATATGACTTAAAATATGAAGCAAGGGCCTCAAGTCCAGGCACAGAATTTGTAAACGCAAACTTATGCTCTACACCATCTTCTTTATATGAAATTGTTACATCAACTGAATAAGGTGTATTTCTTGAATTTGAATGATATAAACAAACAGAATACAAAGTTGGTTTTACTTCATAAGATTCATACTTTTCAAAAAAAGTAGACCACTCACTGCTTTCTGATGAACAATCGCTTATATCTAAAGCGCCATCTTCTTTTTTAGACACAAGGCCTATAGTTGAATCATAAGGCATTAATTTATCGCAATACTGAGAATCCTGATAAGAGATGTTTCTTTCTGTCGAATCATCTTCAAAATAAAAGTACAAATTCACATAATATTCTGCTGGCCAGTCAGCGCACGAACTTGTTACAAAGGTCGCAGCAATAAGCACTATAAGAAATAATAATTGCCTGAGCTTCATTTTTCCTCCGTTGTGTGATTTTAGAATCATTTACTTTGAAAAAGCAAGCGTTTTTAGAATAACCTTGGTTATTTTTAGCATAACCGTGGTTATTTACTTAAATTCCTCACTTATATTGAAGAGTAAATCCTTGATAACAAGAATTTAGCTGAATTTACCCTGTTGATTTGTAACACTTTATGGGGTAAAAATATTATATTAAATATAAGGAATCTGGAAAAAGCCAGACTTACCCAAAAGGCCCTATTCTATCTTTTCAATTTAAAGAACTTTTGAAGGATTATGAAAGAGCTTTAATTAAATATTTCGGAGGCTTTGAATAATTATGAAAGCTTGGACAAAAAAGGCAATTGGCGTTGCGGCCGTTGCAGCTTTATCTTTTGGTTTTCTTTCTTTCTCTTGTAAAGCAAACCAGGGTTCGGCCAATGTTGCTTTTGCGGAAACAACACCGGCAGTTTCTATTCCACAAGATTCACTTGGAGTTGTGCAGGCAATGCAGACTACGTTCCAGTCAATAAGCAAAGGTGTTCTTCCCGCAGTTGTTGAAGTTGATGTTACAGAGACAACTAAAGTAAAGACAGTCAATCCTTTTAAAGATCTGCCTTTCTTCTTTGGACTTCCGGGCCAAGGGGACAGCGATGGCAAGGACAACGAGGAAGAGCGTGAATATACACAGCAGGGGCTTGGAAGCGGTGTGATTGTGCGCAGAACAGGAAACACTGTTTATGTTCTTACAAACAACCATGTTGCGGGAAACGCCACAAAAATTAAAATCAAGCTGAGCGATGAACGTGAGTTTGACGGTAAACTAGTTGGCACTGATGAAAGGATTGATATTGCGCTTGTTTCATTTGAATCAGATGATAAATCAATTGCAGTTGCAACTTTAGGCGACAGCGACAAGGTTCAGACAGGCGACATTTGCTTGGCGCTAGGAAGCCCTCTTGGATACTTTGGCTCTGTAACACAGGGAATTGTTAGCGCAACTGGAAGAAGCGGCAGCGACATTGGCTCTATAAGCGACTTTATTCAGACAGACGCCGCTATTAACCAGGGCAACTCTGGAGGCCCTCTTGTAAACATTTACGGCGAAGTAATTGGCATTAACAGCTGGATTGCTTCACAGTCTGGTGGAAGCCAGGGCTTGGGATTTTCTATTCCAATCAACAATGTTAAAAAGGCAATTGACCAGTTCATTGACAAGGGCAAGATTGTTTACGGATGGCTTGGTGTAAGCTTGGTTGACATTACAGGCGACTACAAAAAAGACTTGGGCGTTGGTGAAAATACAAACGGCGCTTTTGCAAGTCAGATATTCCTTAATTCCCCGGCAATGAAAGGCGGTATGCGGGCAGGAGACTTTATCACAGCGCTTAACGGGCATGACGTAAAGACAGTTGACCAGCTTGTACGTGAAGTAGGGAACCTTCAGGCAGGAGAAACTGCAAAGTTCACTATCATGAGAGGCAAAGTAAAACTTGACCTTACAGTGAAGATTGAGGAGCGCTCAAAAGACATAGCGGCTGACAACGGGAACTTGTGGCCTGGATTTATACCTTCACCTCTTACTGACGATGTACGCAAGCAGATAAAGCTTGACAGCAAAAAAGTAAAGGGCGTTGTTGTTACAAACATTCAGGAAAAGTCACCGGCGGCGGCGTTAAGGCTACAGCAGGGCGATGTTATCACAGCTGTGAACGACAAGAAAATCACAAGCGTTGAAGAATTCTATGCGGCGCTTGATATTAAGAACAACAAGGAAATTTGGTTCGACATTTACAGCGAAGGGCACACAATAAGCACAAGCCATTACAAAGTTGGCGAGTGAACTGATTTCATAAAATGAAGTGCAGAAAATTTCTAAATATTTTAGAGTTTTTTGTAACCAACTATTAGAAAGCTGGTTTATATCTATGAAACAAAGAGAACAGCTGTAAAGCAAACAAATACTTTTTCTTTCTTTCATAGAAACTCCTTAAAGCAGGTTCAGAATGTCATTCTGGGCCTGTTTTTTTTATTGACTATCATAATCTGAATGAATATACTTTTCACATTTATTTAAAGGAAATATTTTATGAACTTTGTTGAATTATTCATCTTGGCAGTTGGGCTTTCCATGGACGCGTTTGCGGTTTCTATTTGCAAAGGGCTTGCTGTAAAAAAAGTAACTGTAAAGGAAATGGCATTGGCAGGCGTTTGGTTTGGCGGGTTCCAGGCGCTTATGCCTTTGATTGGATATTTTCTAGGCAGCACTTGTGAAAAATACATTACAAAAATTGACCACTGGATTGCGTTTACACTTTTAGTTTTGATTGGGCTGAACATGATTCGAGAGGCTGTTTCTAAAAAAGAAGAATGCACATGCCAGACAAGCTCTTTTGGGTTCAAGACAATGTTCACTATGGCTGTTGCAACAAGCATTGACGCGCTTGCTGTTGGCGTAACTTTTGGATTCTTGCCTAATGTGAATATTTGGGCGGCAATTTCATTTATTGGAATTACAACTTTTGTTTTCTCCGCGGCTGGCGTTAAAATAGGCAGCGTGTTCGGCTCAAAGTATGAAAAGAAGGCGGAGATTGCGGGCGGCGTTGTGCTGATTCTTATTGGAACAAAGATTCTGCTTGAGCATCTTGGAGTGATTCATTTCTAATTTTAAAGGATTTTATAGTCTGGGGAATCTTCTGAAATAAATATTTTTACTTTGCATGACTCAAGGCAGGCGTTGTCGCAGAACTTTGAAATGTCGTAAATCTGCGGGCTTAAAATATCGTCTGGGCTATATGAAGTTTCTATAATGCTTTCTTCACCGTCGCTTGCCGCTCTTGAAAAGGCCCCGTTTATTTTTACAACATCTTCAACTGCGTTCCAAAGCTGATCTTTATTTTTTTCTTCAAACTTCTGCTTTAAAAACACAAGCTGCATTTTTTCAATTTCCTTATGAGGTGTTTCTTCTGGATTAAAGCCGCTCTTTATGTCGCAAGATGAGCATCTTTGCCATTCAGCAAAATCCGCAAAGAAAGAGCACGGTGTGATTTTTAGCGCATTTAAAACACTGTTGAACCACGGGACTGCCCTGCCCTCTGTGTAGAAAGTCTTGCACGCAAAAGCAAGGTCGCGTGAATAGTCCAAGTCTTTTGAAGAAAATATTCCTGTAGGAAGAGATTTCTCATTGCATTCAAGCTGCTCAAAATATATGTGGTTCGGGTAAAGCGAAATTGCAAAATCCAGCCTGTCGCGGAAAAGTTTTGAAGTGTCGCCCTGCTGCACGCCCCACCCCATGTCGAAGCCAAAGACAAGCTCTGAATTATTTAAAAGCGACGCTTTGTTTGAATAAAGTTTTTTATCAAATAAAAGAACAAAGCCGGCACCGTTGTTTTGCTTAACAGTGCCCTCTAACGGAATGTCCAAAGTGCAGTTTATTTTCTGCGCCTCTAGGCAAATAGAATTATCAATAACTTGTGGAAGAACAGGGATTGTTACAAAAAGCTCCGGTGATTTTTCTTCAACAGCTTTTATAAAATTTAGTAAAAGTTTTTTGTCTGAAGAAATATTTTTGTCGTGAAGAGCAAGCTCTGTAATTCCTTTCTGTGAAAAAGAAGGCAGCTCTTGGAGAAGTTTTGCTGTATCAAATGAATACTCTTTTTCCATGAAATGCCTCCCTTATGGAAGCCTCTAAAAACTGCAGCTTTTAGAGATACCTAATTTATTCAACTAATTTTTTTACAAAAGATGAATGCCGGACTTGCCGCATTTTTTAATCATGTCGTCTGGCCATGTGCTTACCTGAATTTCTCCAATGTGAGCCTTTCTTAAAAAGTACATGCACAAGCGTGACTGTCCAATGCCGCCGCCCAATGTCTGTGAAAGCTTGCCGTTTAAAAGCAACGAGTGGAAGTTTAGCTTTGCGCGTTCAGGGCAGCATCTTTCTTCAAGCTGCGCCTTTAATGACTCTGGGCTTACACGAATGCCCATTGATGAAAGCTCCATTGAATTTTTTAGTATAGGGTTCCAAACTAAGATGTCGCCGTTCAAACCTTTGTGTCCGTCTTCTGTTTCTGTAATCCAGTCGTCGTAGTCTGGAGCGCGTCCGTCATGGATTGTGCCGTCTGACATTTTTCCACCAATGCCCATTAGGAAAACTGCGCCGTACTTTTTGCACGCTTCAAACTCCCTTTCTTTTGGTGTTTTATTAGGGTACTGTTTTTGCAAATCATCAGCAAAAATAAATGTGATTTTATTTGGAAGAACAGGCTTTATATCTTCAAAGCGGTCGTAGATGTAGAACTCCGTTTGCTTTAGGCAGGCGTAAATTTTTTCTACAGTTGTCTTCAATTGATTTATTGTTCTGTCTTTAGGGTCAATGCACATTTCCCAGTCCCACTGGTCTACGTAAAGAGAGTGAAGGTTGTCTAATTCTTCATCAGCGCGGATTGCGTTCATGTCTGTGTAAATGCCAAAGCCTGGCTCAAGTCCAAGTTCTGTTACCTTTAGGCGCTTCCATTTTGCAAGAGAGTGGACAATTTCCATTTGAGTGTCGTCCATGTCTTTTACTGGAAATTTTACAGCGCGTTCAACTCCGTTCAAATCATCATTTATACCGGTGCCTGACTTTACAAAAAGAGGCGCTGTTACACGCGTAAGGTTCAGCTCTGTGGAAAGTGAAAGCTGAAAGAAATCCTTTATCATAACAATTGCGTGCTCTGTTTCTTTTTCGTTTAAAAGCGATTTATATCCTTTTGGAATTTGTAGCTGTGACATACTTTAACCCCTAGTTTTAGAATGGAGTAATCTTACTATTTTTTATTTTCTTTGTATAGAAGAGTTTTTATTC
>Ga0172378_10004305_pt1 | contig 13370 bp, 12 predicted proteins | sample GrowelOW332metaG_FD_119755 | JGI IMG/M metagenome (GOLD analysis project Ga0172378, IMG submission 119755) | Groundwater microbial communities from an aquifer near a municipal landfill in Southern Ontario, Canada - Pumphouse #3_1 metaG | ecosystem: Environmental > Aquatic > Deep subsurface >...
CAAACATTTTTTTATAAGTTATATCTCCAACACCATTAATTTGTTGGAAAACATATTCCATAAACTCAACACTTGTTGCCATAGATTGAATATTAAAATTTATAAATGCAAATTTAATAGATTTATTCAATAAGTAATTAGATTTCTAAAAATATATAACAAAAAAAGCTTCAAAACTTTTTTATTGTTTTGAAGCTCTAAATATTTTTATTAGTTTGTCTTTTCTTATTTGCAAGAAAGGGCTGCAAGTGCTATTGAATACATTTTAGTTTTTGTTGAATCTCCTCTTGAAGATAAAACGCAAGGAACTTTTGCTCCAACAACCATAGCTGCAAGTTCTGCCCCAGCAAACTTAGTTGCAGTTTTATAGAATACGTTTCCTGATTCAATGTTTGGGAAAACTAAACAATCAGCATCACCAGGAACTTCACCTTTTAATTTTTTGATTTCAACACTTTCCTTGTCAATTGCAACATCCATAGCAAGCGGTCCATCAATAATTGCACCCTTAATTTGACCTCTATTTCCCATAGCAGCAATAACAGCAGCATCAACGCAAGCTGGCATTCCAACAGAAACTTGTTCCGTTGCAGCAATTAGAGCAACTTTAGGATTAGGATTTTGAAGAACTTTTGCAGTATTGATTACATAATTAGTAATTGCAACCTTTTGATTAAAATCAGGAGCAGGAATAACTGCAACGTCAGAAGTAATTAATAGTTTGTGGTAGGTTGGAACTTCAAAAACAGCAACGTGAGACAAAACAGCCTTACCCCCTGGCATAAGTCCAGTTTCTTTATTTAAGATGGCACGCATATATTTGTCAGTTGTGCAAAGACCCTTCATTAAAAAGTCACCTTCTTTGCTATTAATTAGTTTTACAGCTAAATTTGCAGCAGCTTGTTCGTTTTATTCTTGAACAATAGTAAACTTATTTACATCAATACCCTCTTGTTGACATACTTTCTTAATTGTTTCTGTATCTCCAACTAAAGTTGCTTCAACAAATCCTGCATCTATAGCCATTGATGCAGCCCCAATTGTGTGAGAGTCGTTAGCATAAGCAGCAACTAATCTTTTCTTTCCCTTTTGCTTTACAGCTTCAATAATCTGATCTAATTTTGTTATCATTTTGTTTGAAATTTGTATTTTTGAAATATAATGTATTAAATTTTTGCAAAGGTACTTAGTTTATTAGAAACTACCAATCTTACATACATTAAAAATAATTATTCAGGAAGAAGTTTTATAGAAATTAATATATCAAAATAAAAGGTAAATATTCTTTTTGCTTTTCATATTCTACTTGTAGCATTTTCCTGAGTTTGTCATTGTTTTTCATAATAACAAACATTGCACCCTGAGCCCTAAGCAATTTTTCTCCTTCTTCAATTCCTAAATTAATTGTGTTAAGTTCTTTAATTGCATTTACAAACTCTTCATACATATTAAACTCTTCGCTTATGTAATGTTTAAATATTGAAGAAAAACAAAATGCTTCAACAAATGGCTTTCTGATTTTTTCTGTGCTTCCTATGCTGTTAAAACCTGCACAAACCTTTCCTACATAATATCCTTCTTTTGAAAGTCTATTGATTGAAAAATACTTAACGGCTATGTTCAGCAATTGATTCATATTTAAACTGTCTTTTGATATTGTCTTATCAAAAGTTTTACTCATCAGTTCATTCATAATGGAATTAAACAAACTATCATTTTTTAATCCTTCAAAGTAATTTTTCCTTAGAGAGAGACTATCATTTATTTGTAAAAGATTTTTATCATTTGAGTTTGAAGAAAAATTTGTTAGCAAATAGTCAAAAAACATTATATTGTTATTGATTAATTCTGAGACGCAACTCTTTTTATTTGTTTCAACAACCTGTTTTGTTAGAAAGTCTTTTTCGTTATCTGTTAACCTATCAATTGATATAAAATCTTCATAATACTTTGTAAAATCACATTGATTTTGTCCATTCATTCCAATTGAAGAAAAGGTAATAATAGCAATAAAAATAAAATGTTTCATAATATTTACTCTTTTTGATTATTTAATCACACAAAGATAATGTTTTTTTATTGAATCACAAGGGGAAACAAAATATCTTAATGTTTTAGTACTTTAGCAAATTGTGTTATAAAAATATTATCAACCTTTTTTTATTAAGTGTAAACTAAAATCAGGACGATAAAAAACAAATGTAAAGAACAGGTAGTATTAATCACAAATCTGTCAACTTTATTCAGGACGGGTCAAAAGCAGTTTCTAACTATTTTAACTTCGTTTACAACTCACGAGATGGGCATGTCACACTCCGTGACATGGGTATCTCAGTAGTTGTGAGATGGGCATGTCACGAGTTGTGAGATGGGTATGTGAGCAAGTGTGAGATGGGCATGTCGTGAGTTTTAAATCAAGTTTAATTAGTTGTATGTCTCGTTTTTTTAGTTTTAAACTTAGTGGCAAGAGTATTGGGGGTGGTGTTGAATGGTTTCTACCTTTTATCCTCTGCCTTCTATATTTTACCTTTTACTTTTTACTTCTTATATAAATTGTATTATAGAAAAATTGTATCTTTGTGGTATGAATTTACGTTTGAGGGCAGTTGAAATTAGTGATGCTAATTTATTATATGAGTGGGAGAATACTTTCTCGCTTTGGGGTGTTAGCTCAACAAGAGCTCCGTTTTCAAGATATGCTATTGAAGATTATGTGAAGAATGCTCAAAATGATGATATTTATTCGGTCAAACAGATGCGTTTTATGATTGATTGCGAGGAAAATGGTGTTGTGGAAACTGTTGGTTGTGTGGATTTGTATGATTTGGAACCACAATATCTTAGAGCTGGGGTGGGCATTTTTATTGCTGAGGGTGGTTTTAGAAGAAAACATATTGCTTATAATTCTTTGCAATGGATTTGGAATTATGCAACAAACATTCTTAATCTTCATCAGCTTTATGCTTATGTTACTGAGGATAATGTTCCAAGTTGTAATCTTTTTGAAAAAGCTGAATATGAAAAGACTGCCACTTTGAAGAACTGGATAAAGAAAGGCAATAATTATTTTGATGTTTTCGTATATCAAAAAATCAATAATCATTAACTTATTAATCTCTCCATGAAAAAGAATTTAGGATGGATAATACCAACATTTGCTGTTGTTTTTGCTTTTGTATTATTTTTTATTTATTTTTTAGGTGCAAAGGTGGATATAATTGAAGAGAAAACTAATCTATATATTTATCCTAATACAACAAAGTCGGAAGTTGTTAAGACAATTGAATCTCAAAATATTATTATAAACTCGGTTGCGTTCAAATTCTATTCACTTGTTTTCAACTACAAAACTGTTCACTCTGGATGTTATGAAATAGAGAAAGGTTTGAGCGTTGGTCGTTTAGTTCATAAGTTAGCTAAGGGGCGTCAAACTCCAATTAAGCTTGTTCTTGGAAAATCGAGGACTAAGGAAGAATTCGCTGAAACTATTGATAATGACTTAGCTTTTTCCAAAAAAGAGCTACTCTCTAAAATGAACGATAATGAATTTCTAAAATCTTTTGGTGTTGATTCTATAACTGTTCTCTCGCTTTTTATACCTAACACTTATGAGGTTTATTGGAATATTACTATTGATGATTTCTTTAAAAGGATGAGTGTGGAGCAAGATAGGTTTTGGAGAAAAAGAGAAGATAAACTGAAAGCCATTGGTTATAATAAGTTTGAGGTTCTAACCATTGCAAGTATTGTTGAGGAAGAAACAAATATGAATGACGAAAAACCAATTGTTGCAGCTGTTTACATAAATAGATTAAAAAAGGGGATGCCGCTTCAAGCCGACCCAACCATTAAGTTTGCATTAGGGGACTTTACAATAAAAAGAATTGTAGGAAAGATGCTTGGAGTTGAATCGCCTTACAACACATATCGTAATTTAGGACTTCCTCCTGCTCCAATTTGTATTCCGTCAATTGCTTCAATCGATGCAGTCTTAAATTATGAGAAGAATGATTATTTGTTTTTCTGTGCAAGAGAAGATTTCTCAGGCTATCATAATTTCACTTCCGATATAAAGGAACATTATGCTAATGCTCGTAAATATCAAGCCGCATTAAATGAATTGGAAATTTTGGAATAAAAAAAGGGTAAGCTACTTACATCGCACCGCTACAACCTAATTACCTTGCTGCATTCCTGCCCTGGGGAGATTCAAAGGGAGCTGATCGTGTAAGACTTACCCAGATGCAAAATTACAACATTTTTCAATAAAAACAAGCATTAATACAAGTTTTTCCCTATTGCTATTCAATTTTGTCAATTATGTTTGGGATTAGTCTATTATTACCAATAATTTATAATTATTATTTATTTATATGTGTAATTTCTCTCTTAGATTGTTGTCTAAATTCTTTATTGGTTAGGTATATATTTATTTAGTACTTTTGCACTTTGAAAAAATAAATAAAGCGTTTGGTTTATAGATAAGAATTATAATTAAGGATATGAATTTAGAAAATATATTAAATAATACGCTCTTCACAAGAGATGAGTTAATTTTCCTTCTTTCTTTGGAAGGGGATGATATGAAAAAACTACTTGACAGGGCATTGGAAGTAAAGCTAAGGGAAATTGGTAACGAGGTGTATTTGAGAGGATTGATTGAGTATTCAAATGTTTGTGTTAAGAGTTGTTTGTATTGTGGTGTTCGTTCGAAGAATACTAATTTTAATCGCTACACCCTAACCGACCAAGAGGTTATTGATTGTGCAAAAATGGCTATGGATTTGAATTATGGTTCTTTGGCTATTCAGAGTGGGGAAAGGAGTGATAAGAATTTTACTGATAAAATTACCTATTTATTGAAAGAGATTAATACTCTATCTGATGGAAAGCTTGGCATAACTCTTTCTTGTGGGGAGCAAACTCCTGAGGTTTATAGGGAGTGGTTTGAGGCTGGGGCTCATCGTTATTTGCTTAGAATTGAAAGTTCAAATCAAGAACTATATTATAGAATTCATCCTAATGACAAAACTCATAATTTTCAAACAAGAATCGATGCTCTAAATTCTCTAATCTCTATTGGCTATCAGGCAGGAACTGGGGTTATGATTGGACTCCCATTTCAAACAATTGAAAACTTGGCTGATGATTTATTATTTTTCAAAAAACTAAATGTTGCAATGGTTGGTATGGGTCCTTTTATTCCTCATTCCGATACCCCTTTGTATGAATATAAGGACTTGATTGCCCCTGACCGTCAGAGATTAGATTTAACATTAAAGATGATTGCTTGTTTAAGATTATTGATGCCTAAGATAAATATGGTTGCAGCAACTGCCGATCAAACTCTTTCTCCTAATGGGAGGGAAGAGGCTGTTATGGCTGGCGCAAACATTATTATGCCTAATCTTACTCCAACCAAGTATAGAGAGGAATATATGATTTATCCAAATAAAGCCTGCGTAGGGGATAAACCTCAAGAATGTCAGGGTTGTTTGGATAATAGGATGAAGTCAATAGACCACAAGATAGGTTATAATAAATGGGGTGATTCTAAGGCGTTTACTAATTCAAAGTAGTTGTATTAGAATTAGTCTTTGAATCTATCATAATTCATATATATAATATTACCGTCTCTATCTAATGTCTTTAGCTTCATCTGATCAAAACCAATATTCATAATTGTGTATATTTGTGTTAGATTATTAACATCTTTAACAAATAAAGTATCTCCATAAACACTGTAATTCCCTATTATTTCCTTATAAGGAGTTATTGTCATTGTTTCTGTTCCACCCTCAACTGTGTCAACTATATTACATGCATCAAATTTACTTAATATTCTGTCTTGAAAATCAATTTTGTATTCTGAAAATTCTATATATGATTTCTTTTCGCATTCGGTGGAAAGAGAATCTAAAATTATTGATGTTTCAATCCATTTTCCAGTAATTATATCGTCATCCTTAATTTCTGGAGAACATCCAAATATCCCATAAATGGAGGTGAATATAATTCCTGCTAAAAGAAATAGTGTACTGTTTTTTTTCATGATATTTTTTTATTAAATTTTCTTCGAAAAATTTTTAAATGTTATTGTGTCAAATATAAGATATAAGGCATATAGTGAAAGATATACAATGGTGAATGGTATCATGTTTTCAATTTTTAGCATAAGAATAACCAAAAAAACAATTATGTAAAGAAAAAGTTTGCCAAATTTAACTAACATAAATACATTTTCAAATTTCATCTTGTTTGTTTTAACTAAATAATAAGCCAAAGAATATCCACTTCCTGTGCAAAGATAAAATAATAGTATATAATATGGAAGATTAATGCTAATATAACTTTTTTGCAATAACATTGAAAACAGAGCTAAAAAGCAAACACCTATTGAAAAGAATGATAGCTTGGTAAAATATGAAATTAAAGGATTTTTTTTCATAAACTTATATATTTTTTATGAGTTAGGAGTGTTTAGTTTTATTGTTTCAGAATTTGGTTTAGGAGAGTTGGTTGACATACTGCATTTTCCTGTGAAGGTTGCTCCTGGTTCAATTGATAATTTACCAATTGTGATATCTCCGTTAATGGTTGAATTATTTTGTAGTGACAGTAAATCTTTTACAATAATATTCCCTTCAACTCTTCCCGATAAATCAGCATTTTGACAATTAATGTTTCCAACAATTTTGCCACTATTTCCAATAACAAGCTTCCCTTTAATGTTTAGTGAACCTTCAACAATACCATCAATTCTTAAATCTCCATCAGAAATGACATCACCTTTTATTGTTGTGCGATTACTAATAATGTTAATTGCGTTTGTGCTGTCTTGTTCGTAATTTGTTTTTGCCATAATAGTATTTGTTTTTTTTGTTATTTAATTTTATTATTTTTCGGCCTCTTTTTCTAATGGTTTAAGATAGAATATTCTAAAGAATTTCAAATATGCTGGAATATTTTTTCTGTTGTAGAAAGTAGGGTAGTTTTGAGTTGAAATTATAAAATGTTTGAATAGGGTAGGGTCAATATCATTTAAAACTTCGTTGTTTGATATTAAATCCTTGTAGTAACTCATAGCTTTCTCAATGCTTTCAAACCTGTTTACAGTTATCATTTGTTCCGACATTGTAAATAACATGCTTGTGAGTTTTAAATTGTCACTCTTGTAATATTTTGAATTGTAATCGGAAAATTTAATCTTGATTTCAGAAGAATTTAATTTATCATCGTCAAAAATTATAACATAGAAATGTTCCATATTCCTATATCTATAAACCAAACTTTCTGCATCCAAAATATCCTCATCCGAAATTGTATGATCTATTATTTCCGTTTTACTATCTTGAACTGTGTCCTTATTGTTTGGATTTTCTGATTTTGTGTATTGATTTATCTGATTTTTATTTTCTAAGGGTTTTTCCTTATATGTTAGATTTTGACTTGCAATATTGTAATTTGCACTTAAGTATTTTAGTTGATTTTCAATTGTTGGAGTTATTGAATGTTGTGGATAGTTGTAAACAATCAGATTCAAATCATTCATTAAGGAATCTATGCCATAAATTTTACCCTTTGAAATTGCTTCAAGATAAAGTAATTTTGGTATGTATGGTCCAAAATGCAGGTCATTAATGGCTTGTTTGGCTTGAGCTATAGTTTGTTGATAATCTTTTAATGTATAGGTGTTATATACTTCATTATAAATTTTATCAGACTCAGAATTTATTGATGAAATCTCTTGCCAATAGTCAGGATTTTGAATCATCATTGCAAATTCACTTTCAGGAAACTCTTTAAGTATTTTATTTTTATAGTAATTAGCATTTGGAGTTTGTCCTATTTTGTCGTAAATTTTGTAGAGGTGATAGGATGATGGGAGAGTTGTTGGGTAGGTTGGGTAGCGTTTTTGTAAGTTAAGAAAGGTTTCAATTGCTTTCCCATTATTAGAAAGTCCTTGATAGTATATGTATCCTGCTTCAAGAAGTGCTTTTGAAATTTCTGAATGAATAGAATCTTTTTTTTCTTGAGTTCGTGGAATGTCTTTTGTGTAGTATTCTTTTGATTCGGGATTTTTATTTGCTGCAAGTTGTGGCGATTTTGGATTTCCATTTTCATCTAACGAATCAGCTTGATCTGTTTGTGTTGAATCCATATCAATTTCTTCAAATTCAAAACTTTGCTGTCTATCGCTAAGTCTCCAATTATCTTCATATTTTCTTTGACCCCAAATTCTAATAAATTCAGCTTTTCCTGCTTGAACTGTTGTAAGGTTGTAGAAATACCAGGAGCTTACTTGTTGTGATTGATTAAAAGGATTTTGTCTATTTGATTGAGAAAGTAGAGCTTTTGCAAGGAGTTCAGCTTTCTTAATTTCTTCTTGTTTCTTTTTGTATTCTTTTATCCAAGTGTCAATTTTTTTATCCAAATCTGCTTGACTTAAATCACTTAAAGCAAGCAAACTATCCCATCTTGTAACTATTCTTAAGTTTGTTACGAGATTTGCTAAAACAATTTGTTTGTTCTTAATAATAGTATAATCAGGATAGTCCTTTTTCATAACAGTTAGGGCAGTGTCGTAGTAGTCGTGTGCAGGTTCATATTTTTCTAATATTTCATAATTCACATCTGCAAGTCGAATAGAAGAGGCTATTTTTTGATTGGTGTTTTGAAATGAGGCTGAAACTGATTTTGCCCAATATTCACAAGCCCTATCAACATTTTTATCCTTATAGTAAATTTCAGCAAGTGCGTAGTAGATTTGATCCTTATATTCAAGATTTTTATCTTCATCTGCCATTTTCTCTAATTTTGATTTTATTTTCTTGCTATCACCTTTTTTAGGGTCATAGCACATTGCTTGATGAAGTTGAGCTGCAAATTGCATATCATATTGCTTTGCTCTTATTGCTACTTTGCCAAAAAGTTTACTTGCATATTCGAGCTCTTGGGCTTGTTGATATAGCTGAGCCTCAATAAACATTAGTCTGGTGTTGAGAGAACGAGAATTTGAATATTTCCTTGTTAATTGAATATATTCTAAGGCTTTTGAATATTTTTTCTGATAAATTGCATTGTCAGCATAAACAGAATATAGAAATTTATTTAGACTTTTGGGTGCTTTATTATCTGCAATTTTATTTCTTACCTGATCTAGGGTGCTTTCTGCAAGTGAATAATCCTTTTCCATACAAGAAGTGAAAGCTTGCCAAATCATAGCTTCATACATTATAGGTTCATCCTTCCATCCAGAAACTATGTGACGAAAAGTAGCTTGAGCAACCTTATAGTCTTTCTTATAAAAGCTTGCCTTTCCAATAAGAAGATAAGCTTTTTTTATTTCAGGATTTCGTTCTTTTTTATCAATAAACATTGAGTGTTTTTTGATAACCTTAGAGCTTTTTTCAATAGCTCTATCCATATTTGGTTTGGCTGAGGCCGATTGTTCTTGTGAACCTACTTTATAAATGTTTAGTATTCTTGAAAAGTCGTCATGCTGGTTTTCTTTAATAGACTTAACACCTTGCTTGAAAGCATCGTTTCCATTCCAATAAGCATTGTAGTGTGCTACTGTTGTGTGATAGGCCCTATTATACCATTTGTTTTTCTTGGTTGAGCAAGAAAAACTAACAATAATTAATAAGAATAAAATAAATAATCTCTTGTATGTTTTTAGTATTAGCTTCAAATTTTGATAAATTTCTTTTTTAGTTGTCTATAATAACTACAAAAGTAATAATTATATTTTAAGTAGAGAACAAAATTATTCAACTTCTATTCTTTCTCGGGGATTTGGGTTTCTTCTTTTGCCTCTGTCTTATTATCTTTAAAAGCATTGTTATATCCAAAACTTGTATTTATTCCAAAGAAGAAGTTGAGTCCAGTCATTTTTGTTACATTATATGAAGAGTTCAAAGAACCTCCAAAATAAATATTAAATACTAATAAATTGGCGTTAAATGCAATGCTTGGATTAAATAGTTTAGAATTATTGAAGCTATTTTCAAATGCGAACGTATTTCCTAAGGAAATATTCAAATATCTTTCAAGTTGAAGTGAGTAGAAAACAGAAAGATAGTTGTCAAAATAATTACTTCCCAAACTTGCCTTATAGAGCAAATTTAAATGATGTCTTTTAGAGAAGTTCCAATCGTAACCAACGTATATTTTTGTTGGAAGCATAGTTGTGTATGATTCTCCTCTTTGAGATTTAATATCTAAGGCCTGAGTTATACTGTCAACAATTTGATCAATCTGTTGTGAAAAACTTGAATCAGCACTCATATTTTCAAACCCAGTAAAAGTATATTTGCCATTAGGATTTTTCGAAACTATATCTGTTGTGTTTGCAGTCCAATTAATAAAACCTAAGTCTTGAACGCTAAGGCTAAGAATCATTTTATCATTTAACTTATATGTAGCACCAAAATCCACTCCAAAACCTTTATTTTTCATTATATTGGAAATAATGCTGTCAGAATTAATATCAAATTCAACTGAATCACTTGAATTTAAACCAGGGAGTTTAAAGCTTCCTATTAAAGATGATGTCCTTATTAGGAAATTACTTTGAGCAGTTATTCCCTCATCATTTTGAGAAATTTGTAGTTTTGATTCTTCGGTTGAAATGTTTGCTAATCCAAGAATAAATTTTGCTCTTAAACCAACATTTAATTTCTTGTTAACAACTCTTGTATATCCGATTGAAGTTGATAGATATGAATTTACAGATAAAATTTCTTTGTCAGAAACATTTATTGTTTCATTTGAAAACGTTTTTTCTCCTGATAGGAAACCAAATAAATCTCTTGAGAATCGTAAACGTGAATCAAAATTCATATCAACACCTAATGAAATATAGTTCTTTTTTCCAACATTAAAACCAAATCCAAATAACTCAAAATTCCCATTCAATTTAATATAATTTGAATTACTAAGAGAATTGTAAAAGCCTTTAAAGTCAAAATATAAAGAATCATCATTTCTTCTTTTAATAAGATCATTATAACTAAATCCAGAAGTCTTGAAATCAAGATTAATACCCGATAATGCAGGAAGATTAACGTAGAAAGAGGAAGTAGGCATTTGTGCAGGATTCATTTTGTATGAGAAAGGAGTGTTTCTCATAAAGTAAGTTATATCTAAATACTGAGCTTTAACACTATTATTAAATAGTAAAATAGATATAAAAAAAACTATGGATAAAAGTATCTTTTTCATATTCTTTAATTATTAAATGGGTTAATAGTTATATTTGTATTTAGATTAACACCTGCATTGATAATAATTTTACTTTCTTTTTTGAATCTAATATATGGTTTTGTGCCATCACTTGTGGCAGAAGTGTTAAGTTTGAGCTTTAACCTTAATTTTTTTGATTTTTTTAGTACAGAAATATTTGTTGAATTAGCAGAAATTGTTGTTTTCTTAAGGGAAGGAGAGATAACGTTACCATAATTATCAACATTTGCTCCACTAATAATAACATCATCTGTTCCATTATTGAAATTTAATATTTTCCCTATTTCATTACCATTTGTATCCATTCCATATAGTTCAGCACCAATACTAACAGGGAAGTAGTTTGTCATATCTAAGTATATAGTAGCATCTTTAATATAATCGGCATAATTATCTTCAGAGTTCTTGCCTTCATACAAATCGTTGTAAAATTCCACATCATAGTCCATATCATTAAGCTTACCTTTAAAAGGAATACGAATATCAGCTTGAACTTTAACATAAGGGTCATTTACAACAAAGCAATTAACATCATCAGGATTAAGTACAAGACTTGCATCAAACGAAAGTTTTTGAGGAGGAAGATTTAATAAATTTACATTAAATTGAATACTTTCTGTCCCAGTACCTATGGAGTTGAGGCTTGGAGCAGGATTTACAACAATAACTCTATCTGTATTATTGACAATAGCATTATGAAAAACATTATTTTTATCGTAAACACCAAATTCATTGATATTTATAACAGAAGGAATCCCATTGTTTGTTTCAGTTTTAAAGTCAATGAAAAGTTTTTCCAAACTAAATTTTTCTCCTTCAAAAAATCTTGAAATCGATGATTCTTTAAAGAAATCTATATCTATATTGTCAGAAAAATCAACATTAAACTTACCCATTTTTCCAAATGCAGCATCAAACTCTATATTATTAATTGCAATATTAAGAGCAACATTGTAGTTGTGAAGTGCACCATTTGCAGAAATATAAAGCCTGTATTTAAAATTGATTTTGTTGTTACTTAAATTGATTTTATAGTTAGATAATTCAGTGGAATTTATTCCGGAACCTTTTCTTTTTGATTGAGATAAATATATAGTATCATTAAACGATGCATTATTATCTTTTCTGCGAATTTCATCACAAGTAATAATCATATAAGAAGAGTAATCAATATTGGAGTTAACATTTATTTGAAGTTCACCTCCTCTAAGATAAAGACTGTCGATTTTTTGTCCGTGTTCAAGGTCGGGAAAATCCACTTCAGTATTAAACATACTCTGATTTAGGGTAGGAAAATATAAGTCTCCAGTATAACTTGTCCCTTCCAAATTTAAAGCAGGCAGAGTAATATTGGTTGGATTAACGTTAATTATTGGAATACTTGGAACTACAGAAGTGTCAAAAGAATATGTGAATTCTAAATATTCGCCTCCTTGGTCATTTTGAATAGTTAATACAACTCCATCAATACTGTCCAAATTAAAAAAGTCATTTAATGAAATTTCTTCAGAAACTAACTTATTAATATGAATATTAGGGTTAATTGTAGTTTGAGCCATTCTGTCAAAGTCGAAATCTTTTTCATCGACACAGGATAAAAAACCTATTCCTAAGAATAGGACACAAACTAAATAAAAAATAATTTTCTTTTTCATGATTTGTTTTTTGGGTTAAAATAATTGTATAATATATATTTGAAGAACTAATTTTTGTATTTAAACCATTTCCATATTTCTTTATAAGTAATATTCTTTCCATACATTAAGATACCTGTTCTATAAATTTTAGCTGCAAGCCACATACAGAAAGCAATAAAAATAATCATTAAGCTCATAGATAAAGCAATTTCCCAAACAGGAACTCCGAAAGGAATTCTAATCATCATAACCATAGGAGCGGTTAGAGGGATAATGGATAGCCAGAAAGCAACCGTACCGGAGGGGTCATTTAAAATAATTGGGAAACAAAGCATGGCAATAATAAGAGGAATTGTTATTGGCAGGGTAAATTGCTGGGCATCCGTATCAACGTCCATTAATGCACCAACGGCACCAAATAAAGATGCATAAAGGAAATAACCAGCCATAAAATAAAATAAAAACATAGAAATGACTAACACATAA
>Ga0172378_10004306_pt1 | contig 13369 bp, 12 predicted proteins | sample GrowelOW332metaG_FD_119755 | JGI IMG/M metagenome (GOLD analysis project Ga0172378, IMG submission 119755) | Groundwater microbial communities from an aquifer near a municipal landfill in Southern Ontario, Canada - Pumphouse #3_1 metaG | ecosystem: Environmental > Aquatic > Deep subsurface >...
CCATGGTATAACTCTAAAAAGAAGGCATCACCGCATTTTTTCATAGGAACAATATCTTCTGTATCAAACTTATTAGTATATGCTTTTTCTATACAATCTTTAAGCTCAAAATCCTCATAATCTGTCAGATACATTTTAAGTATATAAAAGCAAAGCTGACAATAACTTAATCCCTTTAACTCATGAAGTGGTTTGTCTATTTTAGGGATTACCTCCGGTATATAAAGACCTCCATTTTCTCCTATTCCTCTTATAATAGCTTCGCTTGCTGTAATTAAGCTGTCTCCTCTTGTACTTTTATACCTTATTCCCATATCATTTCTCCTCTCGTTTTTTTGTACAAAAAAACTTCCGTCCCAAAAGGGACGAAAGTTAAGTTTCGCGGTTCCACCCAAATTATAAATTACTAATTAATTTATCACTCAAAATTATAACGTAATCAACGTACAGACCTAATAAATTCAGCCTGTCAGCTCGAAAGTGGTTTTCAGCCTATCGTGTATGGATTTGCTTGCAGCCAATGGCAACTCCTCTCTTAATACCGTATTTAGCTTACTCTTCTTCGTTATTGCTTTTTAAAATTATATACAATTCCAAATATTTTGTCAACATAATTTTATACAAATTAAATCAGTTAATTTTGTCCTAGTCCTATTTCATCTGCTACTTCTCTCATACCTTTAATAGTATGTTCTATTACATAGTCAAGATCCCAGCCCAGCATATCAAGTCCGTTTTGAATGACATCTCTTGATACTCCAGCTGCAAATTTTGGAGTTTTGTATTTTTTCTTTACAGATTTTACCTCTAAATCTAGAACACTTTTAGATGGCCGCATAATTGCAGCTGCCGTTATTAACCCACAAAGCTCGTCTATAGTATATAAAACCTTCTCCATCTTATGTTCCGGTTTTACATCAACGGTTAAACCATAGCCATGACTTACTACTGCATGAATGTACTCCTCATCTATGCCCTTTTCTTTCATAATATTCTGAACCATTATGCAGTGCTGCTCAGGATACATTTCATAATCTAAATCGTGAAGCAGTCCAACTACCCCCCATTTTTCCTCATCTTCTCCTAAAAGCCTGGCAAAATATCTCATAACTCCCTCAACAGTAAGGGCATGTTTTATCAGATATTCTGTTTTATTATACTCATTAAGAAGCTTCCAGGCTTCCTGCCTTGTTAGTATTTTTGACATTATAGCACCTCCGTATGCTGTAAATAAATATATTATTGCAATTTTAATGTTTTCTTCCTTCAAGTATTATATCTATAATAGCAACATTTAATTAATGGTTCAACATTTAATTATAAAATAACCATAATAGCAGTATTATATATCAATTGTAAAAATTTATATCTTCACTTACTATACAAAAAATGATAGAATATAGACAAGCATTATATGCGGAGGTGAAATCGAATTAGAAATTTATATTTAGTACTTACACAGACCGGTACATTGCCTTCAAAAACTTTAAAACTATATACCAGAGATCCATATAATCATATATCCATAGGATTTGACAGGAATCTTGATGTATTATTTAGCTTTGGCAGAAAAAAACTTAATAATCCCTTAAACGGCGGATTTGTTCAGGAAGGAATAAATAAAGGTTTATATAGTATATTTAAGGGTACAATCTGCTGCGTTTACAAAATTGAAATAACAGATGAAGAATTTGAAAACCTTAAGTCAAACATCGATATTTTCAACAAACAAAAAGACAAGTATAAATATAATTTTTTAGGTCTATTTACAGCTTTGTTTGGGTTTCCTCTACACCGACAATATCATTATTACTGTACACAATTTGTAGGGAAGGTTCTATACACCAGTAAAATAGTTAAGTTTGAAAAAGACTTTTCATTTTTAAAGCCTGTTGATTTTTGTGATTTAAGAGATTCAGAACTTGTATACCAGGGACTGCTTTCAGAATATAAATATAAGGGTGCCTAAATAACTATGCTAATCAGCATAGTTATTTTGTTTATTCTTAATAAATTTGCATATATTTATTTTTGGCGGGTAAATTATCTTATATAAAACAAAAAGGAGTGTGTAACTTGGACAATAATAAAAATCTCAGAAAAACTGATAATAAATCAAATGCAGAATTAAGGAAGATGTTTCCTCAAGGCGGCAGTACTATAGGTATAGAAGGTGGAGAAAAAATAGATGCCAATGATGACAAATTTACCAAACGTTCTAAACTATCTCATAACAATTAAAAATGGCAGGCCTGATATTAGGCTTGTCATTTTTTAATCAGCCTCTTCAAGATAGTCCAGCTTCTTTGTCAAGTGAACTCGCTTTGCTTAAGCGAAGCATCGAAACTTCATGTAAGACTTAACAACCTGAAGTAGAAATTGGAACCTCAACTTATAGATGTTAAGGTCTTATACTTTAGATAAATGGAGAATAAATTCACTTATCTATTATTAGTTCATATTATATAGTGATTAATTACAATATTTATGGAGGATACATGGCAAAGGTAGCTCAACAAATAGTATTAAATTCCGGAATCAATTACCCTGAGCTTTTAGAACTTTTGATTAAGAACGCAGCGGCAGAGCTGACCACCTTTTACTATTATACAATTCTTAGATCTAATTTAATTGGAATAGAGGGTGAAACTTTAAAGGAAATAACCGAAACTGCCAGAATTGAAGATAGAAACCATTTTGAAGCATTAGTTCCTCGAATTTATGAACTAGGCGGCAGATTACCTGGTAATATGGTAGAATTTCATAATATATCGGCTTGTCCGCCAGCCTATCTTCCAGCAGACCCTACAAATGTAAATGCCATATTAAAAGTTTTAGTAAATGCTGAAAGATGTGCAGTATTAGGATATAACAATATTTGTAATATCACTTCAGGGAAAGATCATAGAACTTATGACTTATCTTTGGCAATTCTTAATGAAGAAATCCAGCATGAATCCTGGTTTGCAGAGTTTTTAGGAGAAGGACCATCAGGACATTTTATGCGAAGAGGAGAAACCTCCCCCTTTGTTTCTAAATTCTTAAGATAAAATGCTAAGACCATACCGTTTCCAGTATGGTCTTATATTTAGTTAATTTTTTACTTGCTGGTTTGTTTGCTGATTTACTTGATTGGGTACCTGCTGAAAATAACAAACAACCGGAGTTCCTGCTGTAATATTATTAAATACTGTATTAGCTACATTTTTTGGCGCATTTACACAGCCATGAGAACCTCTTGTCAAATAGATATCCCCGCCGAAGGCTTTCCTCCAGGAAGCATCATGAAGCCCAATATTCCCATTAAATGGCATCCAGTAGGTTACAGGTGTGTTATAATCCTCGCCATTTAATATGGCATCCTTTTCTTTATAGTTTAATCTATAAACGCCTGTTGGTGTGGAACGATTCAAACTTACATTGCCTGTAACCACGTCTCCATCAACCACCAGGGAACCATTCTTGTAAAACCATAAATGCTGCTTAGCTAAATTAATTTCCACATAAGTGCTGCCAATATCATTAACATTATTTGTTTCTGCAGTCTGAGCGTATTCAGGTTTCTTATTTATTGTTTGTCCTTTTTTTATGTCTGAAATTAAATCCTGAATTTCTCCATTTACATTAACCTTCCATCCATAATTACCTCCGCTTACTTCTACTGTTGTTCCCGATGTTGTGGCAAATTTTCTTGTCTTGCCTAATGTATTATAATTTTTAGCCAGCTTATTTACATAGCTTTTCATTTTTTTCTGATCAAAAGAAATTGTCAAATCACTATCAACATTGAGCCAATTATGTATTGTAGAGCCGTCTAATACTGTACTGCCGCCGTTATAGGTATAAGTTATTTTTGAACTTATATATTTATTAAGTGCATCTTTAGTTTCCTTGGTTTTCTGAGAATTTGAAGTATACTTTGGATTTTCGTAACACTTACTTGAATCCAGATTTAATTTTGTTTCTCCACTTTCAATTGCATTTACTACATTTGAATACAAAACCTCTTTTTTAACTTTATTGCCATTAACTTCTTTTACAATCTGATAACCACCCTCTGAATATATTGCGCTGGCATTTTTAGGTTCAGTTACCTTTTTGCTGTCAAAACAAGCTAGTTTATCAAAGCAGTCTTTTAATTTCCCTTCATCATATGTAACTAATTTATACATTTTAGACTCTTTTGATTTAAAAATAGATGAAATCCATGGAGAAGAATTCTGCATTTCTTTTAAGGCCTGACTTTTTTCCTCCCCATCATATTTCAATCCTATTTCAGATGCTTTGATTTGCTCTCTCACATTTTCTCTTTCGTCCAATTCCAGTGTATATGATGTAATTTTTGCTGATAATTCTTTATCAAGTTCCTCAACTGTTTTACCAGTTGCATTAATGCCATTAATTACAGAACCAAAATAAAAATGATTGCGAAAATACATTGACATACCAAAATATATAATAAGCATAACAGAAAGAGAGATTATGCTGTATTTAATAAATTTATTACGTTTCTTTTTTTCCATTTTCATAAGAAGTTCCCCCTTCCTGTAATATTATACTAAAAAAAAAAAGAAACTCCAATACCTATTAGCAGTATTGAAGCTTTTTTTTAAAATAAACTTATATAAAGTGCCATGCGTTCATTTTTATCTTCTGTTTCTTTTTTATTTTCTGCTTAGTAATTTATCTAAATATACTGATTTCATCTGTTTGCTGGCCATGGCTCTTTTTACAGGAGGAAGTTTTAAAATTGCTGATAAAACAGCCGCCATAGCCCTATGGCTTAAGAGTGCCTTATTATCAAAAATAAGTTCCTGCAGCTTTCCTTTTTCAATTGCCTGCAGTACTATCCTGTGGGTTGTATTAGCCGGAGTTATTATTTGCTTGTCTCTTTTTTTTAAATAGATACTTTTCTTAAAACAATTTCTAACACAAACTCCACAGCCAAGACAAATACTTTCATCAATCTTAGCTTTTTTAGATTCCGTATCAACTTTTATTGCACCTATTGGGCAGGCTTTTGCACATTTGCCGCAGCCTATGCAGCTGTCCTCAATAACCTGTGGAATAAATGCTGTAGTCTGGATTGGATTTAAATAGCCAAATTTTTTAATTGCCTGCATGCCTTCACAGCAGCAGCCGCAGCAATTGCACATAAATACTGATCCGTCTCTGACATTTTCACCGCATTGTACTAAATTATAATCATAAGCCATGCTAAGTATTTCCAAACCTTCTTGAACATCTATGGCTCTTCCATACCCATGCTTGTTTAAAGTATAAGCAGTATTTCCAAGGGTCAGACAGGTTTCCATGGGGGCATAGCACTTTTTGCCTAAATGCTCCATCTTATGCCTGCAAAAGCACATACTTACAGTAATAAATTTAGCATCTTTAATTACATTACTGGCTCTGTCATAGTCCATTATCTCCAGTTCATTTTTTCTTGAAAGGACTCCTTCCTGTACAAAAACCTTTCCGAACCTGGTTTCAGTTCCCAAAAACAAGTCTTTAATGAAGTCCTCTTCCACGTTCAGATATTGAAAATATAGTTCTGACAAAGTTTTCTGATCAATATCATCTCTGGTTCTCATAAGAGAAAATTCAAAAAATCCAATCATAGGAGGGGGAAGACAATACTCCTTATTACCATCAAAATCAACATCAAGAAGAATAGCTTTTGAAGCCAGCTTCTGAAGTATGTTTTCAGTCTGTACTTCATCCATTTTCCAGATAGTACTTGCATTTTTAACAGAAAAAGGCTTAATAGGAAGCTGAGCTGTAAGCAGCGCTTCTTTTTCAGTAAAAAGCATACTCAATATTTTAAATAATGTTTCAGAGGGTGGTGCTCCCTGGGGAAATCTATTTATTCTTTCTTCTAATCTTTTATAAGCATCTCTATTCGAAATGTGGGACATACCTTCACAACCTTTCGTATATTTTATAATTCTATATTTTTATATACTCCAAGTCAAAAGAACAATATATTTCCTTTCGTAAAAGTATAAAAATTTAATTAATCTGTTTTAAAAACTCTCATCCTATATGCATTCATTGAAGTTCTGCCCAGTTTTTTCATAAGAGAATAATTAGCCAGTCCCCCAGCAACAGCTCCGATTCCAGGAACTATCTGAAGCATCTTTGCTATATCCATATAATCCCTATATTCCTGCTGGAATAGTCTCCAATCAAAATCCTCCTGATTTTCCGGAAGATTTTTTGAATAGTTATCCCAGTCTTTTATGATATTGTATATCTCAATTTCTCTCTTTTTACTGGAAAAGGCAAGCTGAAAAACATATAAAATATAAAGCCTTTCTTTATAGTTATTTACATCAAAGCTATAAATGCCAGCCACATCAAACAGAAATTTCATCTTCAAAGATAACAGTATGGGGAAATCAGCAAGTCCCACCAGCAATCCTGCCCAGCCAGTACCTGCTCCGCTTATGGCAGCAGCTTTTTTGTAAAATTCTATTTTTTTTCTTACTAAAGTTTCTCTTTCCTCTAAAGACTTATTTTTCAGAGGCTTATCCGTGATGTATTTAGATCCAAACTGAACGGTTTTTACCATGGCTTTAATTCCTTCTGTTATTACTAAATGTACTTTTTCAGGAATAATACTATTTACTTTATCTTGTAAACCTTTGGTTATACTATTTATTGAAGTATCTTTTTTTATAATATTTTTCTGCCAATTAAGAAGCTCTTTATAAGCCACATCTTCATATTTGTTCAAATTATTCCTCCCTTATAATTTATATACAAATTATAGCATAGGCCTCGATAAATAAAAAATTTAATAATACTTTGCCTGAAGCATTACCCTTTATGCTATGTAAAAAAGCCAGGAAAATTTAATTATTTTTAATTAAAAATTCCTGACTTTTGCAAAGACTTATTAATGTTCATAATATATAACTATCATATTAGAACACCTGCTTTCATTTTACTTGAAATTCCCTTTGCAGATATAAGGAAATTTCATTTTTCTCCTCAATATTATAAATTAGTGACAAATTTATATTTCCCTTTTGATTAAATCTTATTCTATTTTTGAGTTTAGACTATTGATAATCAATATATAATCTAGTAACATAATTTAAATTATTTGTATAAAATAAAAAGTAAGAACTAATTTAGAGGTTATTATAAAAAATAGATAATTTTAAAAATGCAGCCTTGTTTGAACATCCTTTTGGGCTGCAAATATTAGGAAATCATTCTCGTTTTATTCTTAATACACTCTCACCGAAGGAAACATCATTTATTCTAATTCAGCCCAAAATTCTTCATCTTTATAATCTGCAGCCAGATTTTTGAGTTCAGTTAAACTTATTTCTTCAAACAATATTGATGTAAAAAGTTTAGTATCTTCAGAAGAATATTGTGACCAGTTTTCATTTAAAGTCTAAATTTTGCCCTTCAGTGTTTGGAACCTTCAGCGTTAAAACAGTTTTGAAAAAAATTTTGAAAATATTAAATTCCTCCTTAATCCTAATTATTAATTTTAATAATAAAATCCAGAAAAAATGGCGTGTTTTTCTAAAATCACTATATGATTTAAGGCATAGCCACTATTATCAAGAAAAGCTTACCTTATATGGAATCATGAGGAATTATATTTTAAAGTTTCCCACTGTTTTTATTTTTTATAATTTCTTATAGAGCAAAAAAAGGATTTCAACACTTACGCAAGTATTGAAATCCTCATTATTTATTAATTAGCCTTCAGCCACTTCTTTCCATCAACAAATCTTGAAACTAACATTGCGCATACTGTGTTTCCTGTTGAGTTTAATACTGTGGCCGGTGCATCTATAATTGTACTGATAACAGCTATTATTGGAAGTAATTCAGCCGGGAATCCATAAACACTTAATATAAGCATCTCTCCAATCATTCCGCCCCCTGGTATTGCTCCCATAACTGCTCCTACTAAAAATGCTACTGCCAATATGGATAAAAGTGTTGGCATACTGTGAATATCCTTACCGAACAGTCCATATAGAAATACTATTTTCATCACTCCGCCAATAACAGAACCATCCTTGTGAGTATTCGCTCCAAGAGGTATTACAGTTTCTGCAATATCTTCAGGCACACCTATTTTCTTAGTAGATTCGAGATTAACCGGAATTGATGCAGCACTTGAACAAGTAGCCAATGCTGTTATTGTTGGTGGAATTACATTTTTCCAAAATGTTATAAATCCAATTTTTCCTGCTGATATATATGCATATATGCTGAAAAATATAAAATAATATATTGCTGATATACCTAAATATAAGAGGAACACTCTTAAATACCCTTGTAATATCTGTGCCCCTAGCTGGCCTATAACGGAAGCAAAATAACATCCAAGTCCTATTGGCGCATAGTACATAATAATACTTACCATTTTCATTATTACAGCTTCAGCTGAATTTAAAAACTTTTTTACAGGTGCTGCTTTTTCGCCAACTAATGCTGTCGATATTCCAAACAGAACAGAAAAAACAATTATTTGAAGCATATTACTCTTTGAGAATAAATCCGAAAAATCCCCCACTGTAATTGTTTTTACTAATTGCTGAGGTAAAGATAAGTTTTGAGTATCCTTACTAACTTCTCCTGCCTGAGATAAAATGCTTTTAATTGCCACCGCATCTAATCCTTTAGTTGGATTAAAGAGCAAAGCTCCTATGATAGCCAATATACCGGACAGAACAGCGGTAATTACAAAAATCACTACAATATTTATCATTATTTTGCCCAGTCTATTCATGCCGCTCATGTTGGCTATAGCTGATGTTACGCTAAAGAATACTAAAGGTACTATTATAGTAAACATCAAGTTTAGATATATCTGTCCAAAGGGTTCCAAAACTTTTGCCTTTGGTCCTAAAACGGCACCTATTACTCCTCCTATTATTATTGATAAGAGCAATATTAGTGTCATTTTATAATTTTTAAAAAAGTTTTTCATAAATTTAACCCCTTTCAATTTAAATATTGTTAATTAATTATTTAAAAAATATTCCTTAATTACTTCCTGGTCGCTAAAATGTATAGTTTCATCTTTTAATATTTGATAATTTTCATGTCCCTTTCCTGCAATTAATACTGTATCATAAGCTTCTGCCATGCTAAGCGCTTTAAAAATTGCTTCCTTTCTATTTTCTATTTTTTCATAGCTGCAGTTAGTTTTAATCATTCCTGCTTCAACATCTTTAATTATTAAGTCCGGCTCTTCTCCTCTGGGATTATCCGAGGTAATAATACAATAGTTACTATATTTTCCTGCTATTTCACCCATTATCGGTCTTTTTGTTGTATCTCTGTTTCCACCGCAGCCAAATACTAAAATTATTCTGCCTTTAGTGATCTCCTTAACCGAAGTTAGTATATTTTCCAGTCCATCCGGTGAATGGGCATAGTCAACTACAGTTAAAATGCCTTTGCTGTTTGGTATAGCCTGAAATCTTCCCGGCACTCCTTGTATGGTCTTAACTCCTTCTATTATATCATCTAAATTCAGGCCAAGTACATTACAGCTGGCAATAGCAGAGAGTGCATTATATACACTAAATCTTCCCGGAATATTAAGCTGAACTTCTTTAGTTTCATTATTATGCTTAAGATCAAATTTCACACCGCTGCTTGTATATTCTATATTTGCTGCCCTAAAATCACAGTCATTTTCTATGCCATAGGTTATAATCTTACAATCTGCATAAGACATTATGTCCGCTGCTGCTTTATCATCTATATTTACTATTCCTTTCCTGCACATTCTGAAAAGTTTCATCTTGGCTTTTTTATAATTCTCCATAGTTCCATGCTCATCTAAATGATCCTGAGTCAGATTTGTAAATACTCCAATGTCAAATTCACATCCATAAACTCTGTCTTTTGATAAGGCTGCTGATGTTACTTCAACTGCTGCATGGGTGGCCCCGTAATCCAGCATTTCTGCAAAGGATGATTGAAGCTCAATGGAATCTGGTGTAGTCGGATTCAGCTTTTTAGTCTTCATTTTTTGTCCGTCTATTGTGTTTTGTATAGTACCTATAATTCCACATTTAATATTAAAGGTTTCAAGTATTTTTGATATAAAATAGGTAACGGATGTTTTACCATTAGTACCTGTAATACCTACAACTTTCAGCTTTTTCATTGGATTTCCATAGTAGTTTTGGGCTATTACAGACATGGATTTTTTTGAATCTTTAACTTTAACAACTGTAATATTTTCTGGTACATTTTCTATTTCATGCTCTATAACCAGTGCCACAGCTCCGTTATTAACAGCATCAAGTGCAAAATCATGCCTGTCTGCGTTTTTATTTTTAACTGCAATAAAAAGTGAATTTTTATCTACGTTTCTGGAGTCCCAAGTTATACCTGATATATCCAAATTAACATTTCCGGCTAAAACTTCATAATCTATTCCTTTTAACAGTTCTTTTAATTTCATAAATTTCCTCCTGATAAACTTTACTTATATTTCTACTATTATTATATCCGCTGCATTTACAATTTTTATTGTATTAAATGCTTAATTTCTTGCAAATAGTGCTATAATATAATTAATTACAAATATTTGAGGTATTTATATGGATGATAATGTTTCTATAGAAAAAGTAAAAAGAGGTTATCTTAATGAAGATTTTCATTTCTTTAATCTAAAAGATCAGAAAAAGAATGAGTTTGAATTTCACTATCATGATTTTAATAAGATAATTATTTTCATATCAGGAGATGTTACTTATATAATTGAAGGAAAGTCTTATAAACTAAAGCCCTGGGATATATTATTAGTTGGCAGAAATGACCTGCACAGGCCCATAATAAGCTCAGATGCTCCATACGTACGAATGATACTGTGGCTTAATCCATTATTTTTAGAACAGCATAATAAAGATAATTCTAATCTTTTAAGCTGTTTTCAACTGGCATCTGAAAGAAAGCTGAACCTTATCAGATTAAATAACATGCAGATAAATTTGCTGAAGCAGAACCTGGCTGACCTGGAAGGTGCCATACAAGATAAGGATTTTGGCAGCACTATATTAAAAAATGCTTTATTTCTTCAGTTCATGGTAAAAATAAATAGATTATACCGGAAAATGGATATTGATAAAGAATTAGAGGATATTAAATATGATACCAGAATAGAAGATATACTGAGCTTTATAAACTCAAATCTGGATAAGGATTTATCTATAGATATGCTATCAAAAGAATTTTATCTGAACAAGTATTATTTGATGCACTTATTTAAAGAAGAAACAGGCTACACCTTATACAGCTATATTCAAAAAAAGAGGATTATAAAAGCCTCAGATCTAATAAAAAGCGGAATGCAGGCAGGAGATGTGTGCTCTTTATGCGGCTTTGGAGATTATTCCAGCTTTGTAAGGGCATTTAAAAAGGAATTTCAGCTGTCACCTAAACAATATTACAAATCCGATGCAATATAAGATGAATAATTTATCCGGAGTATGGAATTATAACTATTGAGGAAGGTGATGTTAATTGCCAACAAAATCTGAGAAAAAAAGAAAAAATGATAATAAAACTACAAATCAAAAATCGGCAGATCCAATAACATTGGAAGTTGATCCGGATATGAGTAAGCCGGTTAGGGGGCTGCCAAAAAAATAAAGAGCTGTAAAAGGCTCTTTTAATTTGTATTTATTTACAAGTGAAAAGAATAATTTAGCTGGACATTTATAGTAAAATTGTGAAAACCTTTCACACTTAAATAGATAATACATAATATGTTAGGATTCATAGTGTATTTACAAAAATGTTTACTGTTTAAATCCTCAGATTTGGATAATGAATGTTATACTACCACCTTTTATCTAAATTTTATTACGTATTGAATCTAAATAATTAGCAATATTTTTTAAGGCATTTTCTTCTTCAGATAAACCTGATGTATTACTATCTGTATATCCCATCTGTGCTGAATATTGAGTTATTAAAGAATATTTTTCTTCATATAATTTTTTGCAATTATTAGTCGGATAATAACTGATAGTTACATCATACGTTTTTAAAGCCGTTTCTTTATTCCGCTCGAGCAAGATGAACTGCAACATCTGATTTGGAGCCAAAATAACATTATTTAAAAATTCTCCGACATTTTTATTATTTGCAAATTTTAATATAGGTGCAATTTCTATATTTTCTATTTTAGCGCCTGTTTTCCCATAATTTTTTATTCTTAAACTGAAGCAAATATCTCTAGGATCTTTATGTAAATATGCAAATATATATGGCCTACTCTCATCTTCTCTTGTATTTTGTAGTTCCTTAATAGATTTTCGATTATATATAACTATTATTATTGTTGCTACCACATAAACTAAGGTTAAAACACTCATTGCAAAGCCTTGATTATTATTCAACCAATTAACTAGTTCTATCATGAAACATCCCCCTTTTTATTTGTGATCAATTTTATAGTTTTTACCTCTATTATAAACAACCTTTCCAATTTTATGGGTAATAGAAAATTCATATCTCCAGAAGATACATTACATAATAAACATGATGGGAAAGTAGATTTTGATATAGATTAGGATTATCATTCTTCTTTCTTTATTTCAATATATGGTTCTGAATGCAACATATCAACATAGGAACCGATCCCATTTTCTTCTCCTGGTAAATACTCGATTTTTATTATGTCGCCCTCATCTAATATTTCTGCTTTTTGTTTTAACTTTTGCAGATTATTAACTTTTACTCTCTCGTATGTCCTTATTATTGGAAAATGATACTGCTCACCATATAGACGAACATGTATACTACCAATATAAGAAATGCTGTACTGAGAATCTTCCATTTCTACAATTTTTTTCTGGAGATCCTCGTTTAATTTAAACGAAAATTCTGCTTTTGACCAACTTCAGTTATGTCTTTCCCCATTTATCAATTCCGATATATAATAAATAATATCATAATCGTCTGTGCAGATTTCATCTGGCAGAATAATAGGCTTACCAAAATAATCTTCTATCAAAACAACCTTCTCTAAAAAGGCAATTTCTTCATCTGTTGTTTCAAAACCACTTTTGTATTTAAATTGATTTAGGGTACCTTCCATAAGATTCTGTCCTGTCGGCAACAATCTTATTGCAAGGTTAGCCCCACCTGAAGCTTTTTTCATAAAGCGTACATACTGAAGCAAATTCTTGTTCCTCAGTTCTTCTATGTTAATGTTGAAATCTGTTTTTTTCTCAGCTACATTAATTCTCATGCTGATTTTAAATGGACATTTTTCTTGTTCCCTATTTGATACAACTATAATACAATCTTCCAGTATTTCTTGCGTTCTCAGAAGAATATATTCGAACTCGACATTTCCATCAAG
>Ga0172378_10004308_pt1 | contig 13365 bp, 8 predicted proteins | sample GrowelOW332metaG_FD_119755 | JGI IMG/M metagenome (GOLD analysis project Ga0172378, IMG submission 119755) | Groundwater microbial communities from an aquifer near a municipal landfill in Southern Ontario, Canada - Pumphouse #3_1 metaG | ecosystem: Environmental > Aquatic > Deep subsurface >...
GGAATATATTCTTAGTTATCTTTCCCCAATCCTTAATATCATTTGCAAAGGTTTGAGCATTGGAATTCTTCTTTAAAGCTTCAATACTTGACTCTTCAATAGTCCTATTTCTATCCTCTTCTATAGTGCAAAGCATAATTTGAACATTATTCTCTGGCTTAATGTATTTTGGAGCTTTACGAGAGTATTGATAAGCTAAAGTTGAAATAGTTTTATCAGGGAATTCCCTTGCAACCTTGTTAACGAATTCAATCAATGCTCCTGAGGGTGCTTCTTCTCTTTCATTAATCTTTTGACATTCTGGACAAGAGCAATAGGAGAAATTATCATTCTGACTAACTGACCAAACCTTCGCATTGGGTTGTTTTTTCATTTCCGCTTTCAACCTTTCAACAACAATCTTAAAAACATCCTCATTGCTTAAACATAACTGGTCATGCATTCTCTTTCCGTTAATAAGAGAAAAATATTCAGGATGAGTTTCAAAATACTTAGCCCTTGGTATCAACTTTTCAAAAGTATGAACAAAGAAACCTTCAGCAAACATATCCTCTTGCAAATGTTGCTTTAACCAATAACGAAAATCCTTATTCTCACGAGTATAAACAGAACGAACTTGACGGAAAGTATTTTCAGGAATATAAACAATAGGATAATCTTTACCTAACTCAATAATAAGAGTTTTCTTTTGAGGGTATATTTCACAATCAGGAGTAAACTTCCTTATTCCTACTTCCTTTTCTAAGAAATCAACAACAGCATAAATATCAAAATTATTGTTAAAATTAAAATTAGTACCTTGAATAAATAATTTATCTTTTTCAATCCAATATCTACATCTTCCTCCAGTATATACTAATCCTGGCGTAAGATAAAAATTTTCACCTCTTGAAGTATATCCAATACAAATTTCTTTCTTTCGTGGTTTTGTATCATCATAAACTATTGGTATCAAACACCCTGTTACCTTATAAATATCTTTTTGTAAGAGTTCTGCTGCATATTTGACTTTTTCCACATTTGCAGCATATTTATTGCTTTTATACTTAGGAATAACAATAACATAATCACTCTTTCCTTCCTTAACCAAGGTTAATTTATCTTTCTGTGCAAAAGCTGAAAGAGTTAAACCAATAAATAATGTAACCAATATTATCTTCTTCATATTCTAATATTTAATAAGGATTTAAAGTCTGACTGCAAACTTCTTTAATCTATCATCAATCATATGGTTTGGTATTATTGATTTTACATTATCAACAACAACATTTAGTAACCTTTCTCTTATAAAATCATTTTTAATAATAATTGACACTTCTCTAACTCCTTGTGGATTTTCAATTTCTCTAATATTTTTGAGTTGAACCTCTGTTAAAAACTGTAAATGAAGCTCTGGAATTACTGTATATCCTCCGTTTTCATCAATAATTTTTATTAAAGTATCTATACTTCCTGCCTCATATATTGGTTTCCCCTTAGACTTCTCACTGCAAAAATTAAACACCTGATTTCTTAAGCAATGTCCTTCTTTTAAAACCCAAAGATTTTCAAGCGGCATTTTATCGGCAGATAGTATGGTTTCTGAAAACAAATCATCCTTTGGAGATATATATGCAAAGAATTTTTCATAGTAGAGTGGAATTTCCAGTAAATTGTTGTAATTAAGAGGAGTGGCTAAAATACCAATATCTATTTTTGAATTATTCAGATTAAAAATGATATCAGATGTTTTCATTTCTTCAATAGATAAATCAACATTTGGGTATTTCTTTCTAAATTCAATTATAAACTTAGGTAATAAATATGGTGCAATGGTTGGGATAATCGCCATATTAAGTTTTCCTTCCAGTGATTCCTTCTTGTTATTGATTATTTCAAAAATTTGTTCTGCACAATTCAAGACCAGCTTGGCTTGTGCCACAATTTCTTTTCCAATTTCAGTTGTTTGAAGAGGTTGATGTGTCCTGTCAAAGAGTTTAACATCCAATTCGTCTTCAAGTTTTTGAATCATAGCACTTAGGGTTGGTTGTGTAACTCCACACTCTTCTGCTGCATTTAAGAAATGCTTATTATTATCTAAAGAAATAAGATAATTTAATTGCTGTAGGGTCATAGGCTTAATTATAGATTTTATCGATACAAAGATAGAAAATAATATTAGTTCAGAAAATAAAAAACATATAATTTTGCAGAAAACCAATACCGATTAAATAATATCAAAAAATACAAGCTAAATTATATTTAGAACTTTTAAGATAAAAACAATTTAATTAGCCCTATTAACCCTTTTTGTCGTGCTTGAAAACAACATTCAGCACGACTTTTTTTTCTTTGATTTGTTTCTTGTTTAATAATTATAATTTCACACAATGCAAATTTATAAAAACATCCCATTTTGTAAGTATAAGAGGTTTTTTGCGTAACTTTGCTTTTGTTAAATTCTTTTCTAATGAGTGAGATTAAAAATCTAAACAAGGGACAATTTATTGACATATATTCCTTAACCAACTTGTCCGAACTTCAAAGGCCAATGTTTCCCTTTGGGATTAGTGCTGGATTTCCTTCTCCTGCAACAGATTTTATTGAATTATCAATTGATTTGAATAAATATTTAATCAAACATCCAAACTCAACCTTTTTTGGAAGAATTAAGGGGGAGTCAATGAAAGATGTTGGGATTAATGATGGGGATATTGTAATTATAGACAAAAGTATTGACCTTATCAATAATAAAATTGCGGTGTGCTATATTGATGGGGAGTTCACGCTTAAGAGAATTGAGATTGAAAAAAATTGTGTTTGGCTTATGCCTGCCAACGAAAATTATTCTCCAATTAAAGTTACTGAGGATAATGATTTGATTGTTTGGGGTATTGTAACATATGTAATTAAGGCGTTTTAAATTATGTTTGCATTGGTTGATTGTAATAATTTCTATGCCTCGTGTGAAAGAGTTTTTAGACCTGACTTGAATGGGAAGCCTATTGTTGTGCTATCCAATAATGATGGTTGTGTTATTGCAAGAAGTAATGAAGCAAAGACTCTTGGGGTAAAAATGGGTGCTCCGGCATATCAATTTGAAGAAATGTTTGAGAAAAATAATATAGAGGTTTTCTCCAGCAATTATGCACTTTATGGAGATATGAGCAATAGGGTATTTAACTTGGTTTCTGAATATTTTCCTATGATGGAGATTTATAGTATTGATGAGGCTTTTTTCTATTTCGATGATTGTTCAAACCTCAATTTACAAGAGTATGGAAGAAATATAGTTAAGCAAATATATAAATGTACTGGCATTCCAATTAGCATTGGCTTTGCTCCCACAAAGTCATTGTCTAAGTTAGCAAATAGGATAGCTAAGAAATTTCCTCAAAGAACAAAAGGGACTTACGTTATTGATGATCAGCAAAAGAGGATAAAAGCATTGAAATGGGCAAAGATTGAGGATGTTTGGGGAATTGGAAGAAAGCATACAAAAAGGCTTATAGATATTGGAGTTACAAATGCCTTTGTTTTCACAACAATTGAGGACTCTTGGGTTAAGAAAACCATGTCAATTGTTGGTTTAAGACTAAAAAAAGATTTAATGGGAATTCCTACAATTGAAATGGAAGACATAAAATCCAAAAAGAATATTGCCACCACAAGATCTTTTGAAAGTACACTCACTGAATTTTCTGATATTAGAGAAAGAGTAGTAACATTTGCTGTTATTTGCTCCGAAAAACTAAGGAAACAATCATCTTGTGCTAATTCTCTTATGGTTTTCCTACTAACAAATTTTCATAACAAAAATGAAAAACAATATTCGAAATCAATTGTTATTAAGCTCCCTTTTCCAACAAATAGCTCTATTGAATTAGCAAAATTTGCAACAGAGGCCTTAGAAAAAATATTTGTAAATGGTTATAAATATAAGAAAGCAGGAGTTGTTGTTATGGACTTTATTCCTATTGATAGCATACAATATTCAATTTTTGAAAATTCAGATTCAAGGCATTTAAAGCTTATGGAAGCGGTTGATACATTAAATACATCCTTCGGTAAACAAAAAATCAGATTAGCCTCCCAATCTACAGGAAGAGTTTGGAAAATGAAACAAGAAAAGTTATCCCCCTGCTATACCACCAAAATAGAGGAAATAATTACTATAAAAAGTTAAAGAGAACCTATCCTCATTAACACTGATTCAAAAAGTGTATCCTTTGTTGAAAAATCTTTCTTGGTTGTTTTGATCTCAATATCGGGTTCAACACCATTCCCTTCAATCAATTTCCCATCCAAAGAGTATGCCTGCCATGATGGTAAGTTGATTGTTACACCATTAGACAAAGTGTGGGAAACCGGATTGCCAGAACCACCATAAGTCTTCATTCCAATCACTTTTGCATTTGGAACTTGTTTCATCATTAGAATAAATGATTCATTGCTGCTATATACCGATGGACCAGATAATACATATATATTTCCTGAGTAATTCATTTGTTTTGCATTTGGTTCAATAAATTTTGTAACCAAAATATCAAATTCACCCGTTTTCGAATTATAAATTTTAACCTTTTCGTAGGGTGTTGATTTATTAATAAAACGTGATGCAAAATTTTTAGCAAATGCCTCATTTCCTCCACTATTAGAACGAACATCAATAATTAGGTATGGTAATTTAGCTAATATTGATAGAATCTCATCAAAAGAGTTTTCGAGTCCAGTTGTATCTCCAAAGGTTATGTATTTAAGATTATCAGGGTCTGACATCCAAGTACTAATAAAAATATAACCTATGCTATCAATAATTCCAGCAAAATTGGAAGTTGTGGTGTTTATTTTTATATCACCCAATATTCCAAAAACATCTTTTAAATTATAATTATACTCTACAACATTCAAATACTTAGTTTCAAATCGTTGACCTTCATATTCAACTGAAAGGTGTGAATCTTCAGCTATTCGTAGGGCCTTAACCATTTTTATTGCAAATGCAGAACTTGATTTACTATTTTCTAATTCGTTTCTGTTTTGTTTAATCACCTCATTCCAGTCTATTCCTTTTGTTGATGCATATGAATATTCTTTTGGGAAAAGCTTAATAAACTCCTTATACGCCTTCTTGTTTTGTTTGGCCTGCTTTTGATCCTTACTATATGATTTTGTTTTGAACATTAATTCGTCAGGATTCAATATTGTTCCCAATCTGCTTGAAAAACCTTTAGGAAAAGCTTGATTCAAAACAAGTGAATAAATTTTGTTTTCATAAAGTTTAGCTGGGAGAGAAAGAGTTCTTGAATCAATCCATTTTGGTTTTCCTATAAGTTCTGGAAGGTTTGGAGAATTACTAAAAGTCATCCCCTTATTCATATCTTGGTCAAATCTAATAATTATATCAAATGCACCAGTGTCAACTTCACAATTTCCAAATTCAGGAACAGAGCTAATTATTTTTGGAGGAGATAATAAATTCTGAGCAAAAGTCATAGAACAAATTAATGTTGCAAATACTAAATATATTAATTTTCTCTTCATACTATTTTATTATTATTTCTTCTTATTCCAATATCGAGGATTTATCCAATCTTTATTTCCTTCTAAAATTTTCATCAGTGTTTTTATTTTCTTTATCAATCTTTTCTTTCTTGTTCCATAATCTTTTATTTCAACCCTTACCATATTCCCATTATTTTCCAAAACTATTGCTTCTATTCTTGTTTTTTCTGGCTTTAGAAACCATTGACGGTAATATTCTATTTCTCTCCATAAAATATCTCCTTTTTTATATGAGTCTATACTTTGGATTCTATTCTCCATTAATTGTCCTTTTTCGAATATTAACTCAATTTTATTTGATGGAATTTTATTATAGTCATCTATTAGGAAAAAATATTTTGGATTTAAGTAAAAGCGGAAAAAATCATATCGCATCAATGTATCAGAATACCAATCTGCCAATATTAGCCCTTCAATTAGAGTTGGAGTATAATTGATAGTCTTAAAATAATTTAATAAATCTAATTTTTCTTCTGATGTATCTGCTTTTTGTACTTCTACTAAAAAAAGTTTATTGTCAATAATCTTCCATGTAGCAAGGTATCCTCGATAACATGCAGTATGAGGAAAACCATAATCTCCATACTTAAATGGTGATTGTTTGACTTTTAGCTTGAGTTTTAGTTTCTCTAATGGAAATGTTTTGAGAAAAAAAGTATCATTCTTAATAATAAGCAAATCCGAAAACTGCTCAGTTGCAGAAACTTTAGTAATAGAAATGAATAAAATTATGATTAATAAAATACTTTTTCTCATTATAATTTATTATTCTTACTTATCAATTAATCATTAAGAAATCAGTAATTACGTTTAGCAAATTAATATTGTGAATAAAAATAAAATCTAAAACTTATATTATCAACTAAAAGTAAATCTCTGTAAATTGAATATAGAGCCAATAGCAAAGTTAAACATGCAAATGTAAGAATTATTTTTTTAAATATTAATCGATAAGAAATAAATCATAAACAGCATATTCTGAAAAAGAGTTATTGTTGGAATAGGAAAATAGAATTTGATTATTAAAATTTAATCAATACTAAATATTGAAAAATACATTTATATCGATTTTTCATTAGTTATCCCGCTAGGATTCGAACCCAGAATAAATGAACCAGAATCATCTGTGTTACCATTACACCACGGGACATCTTTAATACGAAAAAGTCAAAGTATATTATTAACTTTGACTTTTATTTGTGTTATCCCGCCAAGGCTCGAACTTGGAATGTATGAACCAAAATCATATGTGTTACCATTACACCACGGGACATTCTCATTATTGAGGTTGCAAAAGTAATACATTTTTCTAAATAGACAAATTTTTTTCTATTTTTTTGACTTCTTTTTATTGTTTACTTCTCTTTAGTGTTCTTTTGTTTAGCTATTATATATTGAAAATGAAAATTTTCATACCTTTGCACAAAGTAATTAATATTTTTATGCAATCTGAAAAGATTATTGAAATAAATAACTTAAGAATTTCTTTTCTTAGACAAAAACAATGGTTTGAAGTTGTTAAGGGAATTAGTTTTTGTGTAAATAAAGGAGAAATTGTTGGTTTGGTTGGTGAAAGTGGCTCTGGGAAAAGCGTTTCTTCTTTGTCTATTATGGGGCTTTTACCTGAAAAATACTCTAAAATTAATGGAGGGAATATTCTCTTTTATGATAAAGAAAACAAAAAAACTATTGATATAGCTAGTTTAGATGAAAAACACCATCAACTATATAGGGGTAAAAGAATTGCTATGATTTTTCAAGAGCCAATGACAGCTCTTAACCCTGTTCAAAAATGTGGTAATCAAGTTTTAGAAATTGTTTGTATTCACAATAATAACCTAACTAAAAAACAAGCTAAAAATAGGGTTTTAGGACTTTTTAAAGAAGTATTGCTACCCGATATTGAAAGAATTTACGATAGTTACCCTCACGAACTTTCGGGGGGGCAAAAGCAAAGAGTTATGATTGCTATGGCTATAAGCTGTAATCCTGATTTATTGATTGCAGACGAGCCTACTACTGCATTAGATGTTACTGTTCAAAAAAACATTTTAGATTTATTAAAGTCATTACAAGAGAAATATGGAATTGGAATTTTGTTTATTACTCACGATTTAGGAGTTATAAAACAAATTGCAGATAGAGTTATAGTATTATATAGGGGTGAGATTGTTGAGCAAGGTGAAGTTAATGAAGTATTCTTCCATCCAAAAAAATCATATACTAAAGGTCTTATTGCCTCTCGTCCTCCAATTAATGAAAGGCCTAAACATCTACTGACCGTTTCTGATTTTTTAAATAACGATTCTCCTTATTGTGAATTAGTTTCATCTGAAAAAAGAAAAGAAAACCATCAACATCTTTATTCTCAAGAGCCTTTATTGAATGTTAAAGATTTAATTGTGGAATATGTTGTTGAGAAAAATTTGTTTGGAAAAATTATTAAAAAAGTAGTTGCTGTAAATAAAGTTAGCTTTGATGTTTATAGAGGGGAAACCTTAGGCTTGGTTGGAGAGAGTGGCTGTGGAAAAACAACAATAGGAAGATCAATATTGCAATTGATTGAAGCCTCCAGTGGACAAATAGAATTTGAAGGGACTATGCTTAATGAAATTAATGGCCAAAGACTTAGACATATTAGAAAGAAAATCCAAATTATTTTTCAAGATCCCTACTCATCTTTAAATCCTCGTTTGCCAATTGGTCAAGCAATTCAAGAACCTATGCAAGTTCATAACCTATATAATTCAAATAAAGAAAGAAAAGAAAAGGTCTTAGAATTATTGGAAAAAGTTGGGTTGGAGAAATCCCACTATAATCGCTATCCACATGAATTCTCCGGAGGACAACGTCAAAGAATTGGCATAGCCCGCTCCTTAGCATTAAACCCTGAAATTATAATTTGTGATGAAAGTGTTTCGGCATTAGATGTTTCTGTTCAAGCTCAGGTTCTAAATTTAATTAACGATTTAAAACGAGATTTTGGCTTTACTTGCATTTTTATTTCACATGACCTTTCTGTTGTAAAATATATGTCGGACAGGATGATTGTTATGCAAAGTGGTAATATTGTTGAATATGGAGAAGCTGATAGTATATATTCAAACCCTCAAACAGCCTACACAAAAAGACTTATCTCAGCAATTCCTCAATAATTATTGCCAAATTCAGGAAATTTCCTATATTTGCAGTTTACAAAATGCCCTATTCTGTTGTTTAGGGTTATGTTGAACGAATAACTATCTTTATGCTGAATGTAGATGTAAGCTCTGAAATTGGACAATTAGAGGGAGTAATATTACATAAGCCTGGTATTGAAATTGAACAAATGGTTCCAGAAACCATTGAGGCTTGTTTATATAGTGATTTGCTAAATCTTAATATTGCTCAAAAGGAATACTATTATTTTCAACAAGTATTATCCAAATGGACAAAAACATATCAAATAATTGATATCCTTACTGAAATTTTAAAGGACACTAATGTCAAATTATCATTAGTAAATAAAATCTTGGAGAAAGAAGACAAGGAATATTTATCCGAAGATTTGCTTTCATTAGATGCAAAAGAATTAGCAAAAATACTAATTGAAGGCAAGCCTAATATTTTGGATCCTCTCTATAATTTGTTTTTTACTCGTGATGCATCTTCAACTATTTATAATCAAGTATTAATTCACTCAATGCAATTTGAAGTGCGTTCGAGAGAGAGTATAATTATGGATTATATTTTCAAACATTATTTCAAAGCCGAAACAATATGTCTTCGGTCCCACTCTCCAAAAGCAAACACTGAAGGAGGTGATGTTTTAATTGCAAGAGATGATGTAATGCTTTTAGGCCAGGGGATGAGAAGTAATAAAAAAGGTCTTGAATTTTTAATTAAACATTTCTCTGAAACAAAGTCAAAATTTAATATTTTAATTCAACATCTTCCATTTTCTCCTGAATCATTCATTCATTTAGATATGGTATTTACTATGTTGGATAAAAATAAATGTATGGTTTACGAACCCTTAATTGTTAAAAACAATGATGGTTTTGAAGTAAGTCATATTGAAATTGACAACGGAAAAATCACTTACCACGAAAAGTCTAATTTTATGAAAGGCATGAAAGATTTAGGATTTGATCTTGAACCAATAAAATGTGGTGGGAACAATAGATTATACCAAGATAGGGAGCAATGGCACTCTGGTGCTAATTTCTTCTGCTTAGGGGAAGGAAAAATAATTGGTTATTCAAGAAACTCAAATACAATTGATGCGTTAAATAACTCGGGTTTTGAAATTTTGAAAGCCGAAGATATTTGCAATGACAAAGTAAATATGAAAGACTATAATAAATTTGTTGTAACTATTGATGCCGCAGAACTTCCTCGAGGTGGTGGTGGTGCAAGATGTATGACAATGCCAATAAAAAGAAGCAAAGTAAGTTGGTAACTCAATTAGTATAGTTGATTGGATAAAGATATCATATAACAAAGAAATTAATATATAATAATTAACATTTAGAATAAATGAAAAAGTATTCGTTAATAAACAACATCTTGGGTTGGGTTGTATTCCTAATTGCAAGCATAGTTTACTTAATTACTGCAGAACCTACTGCATCGTGGTGGGATTGTGGAGAATATATTGCTACTGCATACAAATTACAAGTAGGACATCCACCAGGGGCGCCAACATTCCAGTTATTTGGAAAAATCTTCTCTCTTTTTGCGGCAGGTGACGTAACAAAAGTTGCTTATATGGTAAATGCATTAAGTGCCATATGTAGTGGTTTCACAATTCTATTCCTTTTCTGGACTATTACCATGTTTGCAAAAAAATTAGTTGCAAAAGGAAAAGAAATTTCAACAGCACAAACAATAGCAATTTTAGGTAGCGGAGTTGTTGGAGCATTAGCTTACACTTTCTCCGACACGTTTTGGTATTCAGCAGTTGAAGGTGAAGTTTATGCAATGAGTTCATTTTTCACAGCCTTAGTTTTTTGGGTAATTTTAAAATGGGAAAATCAAGCCGACGAAAAACATAGCCTAAGATGGATAATTCTTATAACATTTTTAATTGGAATTTCAATCGGAGTCCATCTTCTTAATTTACTTGCAATTCCTTCAATGGCTTATGTGTTTTATTTTAAGAAATATCCAAATACAAACAAAAAAGGATTTATATGGGCAGGACTTCTATCAATAATAATTGTTGGTGTAGTTCTTTATTTTATAGTTCCTATGATTGTAGCTTTGGCTGGAAAATTTGAAATTTTCTTTGTCAACTCAATTGGAATGCCATTCAATTCTGGAACAATAATTTTCTTTGCACTACTTATTGGCTTAATTATTTGGGGACTAAAATATTCTAAAGAAAAAGTAAAACCACTATTAAACACCATTGTACTATCTTTTCTTTTCCTATTAATAGGGTACTCAACATTCTTTATTTTAGTTATTCGTGCAAATTCTAATACCCCAATTAATGAAAATGCACCAAAAGATGCAGTTGGATTATTAACATACTTAAATAGGGAACAATATGGTGATACACCTTTGCTTTATGGACAATACTATACTGCACAACCAACCGGAATGGAGGAAGGTTCCCCAAAATATATTAAAGACAAAGTTAATAAAGAATATATTAAGGTTAAGTCAGGTGGAAAATACGAGTTTGCAGCAAACGACTGCACAGTTTTCCCAAGAATGTATTCAGCAACCGAGCAAAAACACATAACTTACTATAAATATTGGGCAGGAATTGAAAGTGATAGAAAACCTACTTTTTCCGAAAATTTAAAATACTTCTTCCGTTATCAAGTAAACCATATGTATTTGCGCTACTTTATGTGGAATTTTGTAGGAAGACAAAACGATATTCAAAGCTTTGGAGTTAATCATTCTAATTTTGACCCTGAATCAAATGCAACAAAAGATGTTATTAATGGCAACTGGCTATCGGGCATTAAATTTATTGACCAAATACGCTTAGGACCTCAAAATAACCTTCCAAAAGCAATGGCAAATAACCCTGCAAGAAACACTTTATTCTTTTTACCATTATTGCTTGGAATTGCTGGTTTAATATATCAATTTAAGAAAGATAAAAAAAATGGATTTGTAGTTTTTCTACTTTTCTTTATGACAGGACTCGCAATTGTTCTATACCTAAATCAACATCCAACCCAACCAAGAGAACGTGACTATGCTTATTCTGGATCCTTCTATGCTTTTGCAATATGGATAGGATTGGGAGTTTATGCATTATATGATTGGTTGAGCAAAGTAAAAATTTCGGAAAATGTTAAAGCAATTGGAGTGACAACAATATGTATTGTTGCTGTTCCTGTTCTTATGGCATCTCAGGAATGGGATGACCATGACCGTAGTGAAAGATATATTGCAAGAGAATTTGCAAGAAACTATTTAGAAAGCTGTGAGAAAGATGCAATTCTAATAACATTTGGAGATAACGACACCTTCCCTCTTTGGTATATTCAAGAAGTTGAAGGAGTGCGTCCAGATATTAGAATACTTAACTTCACACTCTCTGGAATGCATTGGTATGTAGAACAACTCTACAACAAAGTTTACGAATCAGAAAAATGTCCATTCACCCTACCAAAAGAGTTCTACCGACTTGGATTAGACCTAACCCTTGTTTACCCTGAAAACGACCAACCTGTTGAGTTGAAAGATGCATTAAAAAGAATGACAATTGACCCAAAAACAACAACATACGATGATAAAGGGGATTCTATAAAGGTTATGTTATCAAATAATCTAACAATCACTTCGGGAGAAAATCAATTCACCTTTACCATTCCTGTGGATTCAAGACAAGGGATGAAACAACTCCAAAGAAATGAATTAATGCTATTAGATATTCTTGGAACAAATATGTTTAAACGCCCTATCTACACAATGAGTCCTTCATATTTCACCAGCCTAATTCCAAACATAAACGATTATATTCAACAAGAAGGATTAGTATTTAGAATTATGCCAACAAAAGAAAGAGGAAATATTGCAACAAGCAAAACCTATAATCTTTTTATAAATAAATTTAATTGGGGTGGAATAAACAATCCAAAAACTTATCTTGAAGATGCTGTTTCAATTAACAACTCAAGAAATATGCGTCAACAACATATGTTATTATCAAAAAACCTCCTATCAAATGGAGATAAAGCAAAAGCATCTAAGATATTAGATAAGGCTCTTGTTGAATTTCCTTCATCAAAACTCTATTTTGATAAATATGATATGCAATTAGCTGCACAATTTTGTGAGGTTGGAAACAGGAAAAAAGGAGAAGAAATATTTAATCAAATTGCTGATCATTACATAAGTGAGGTTAAATACTATAATCTATTTAAAGGGAAAAAGTCTAAGAATGTTGCAAGTTTAAAAACTGAATCTCTTCAAATTCTCGGATTACTTCATTCCTATGCAAAAGATTATAATTTCCCAACCCTACAAACAAAACTCAAATCAATTCCTGAAATGGAACAAATATTAGGAATTTATGAATTGCAAAATGAATATAATGAATTAGTTTCTAAAGTTAATGCGGCAATTGAAATGGTTCGTTCGGGCAACAAAGAACAAGGAGCTAATCAAATGCTATCATCACTTGGCTCCTTAGAAAAAATGCTTAATTCTCAATCCCAAGAGTTATATGGTAGGGGTGCAGAACTTCTTATGTTTTTATATTCAAATGCAGTAAATTCTCAACTTAAAACTGTTGAAGAAAAAATAATTTCAAATCCGTTATTTATGAAAGTTGTTCAAGAAGCAATGGCTCAACAACAAGCTCAAATGCAA
>Ga0172378_10004309_pt1 | contig 13359 bp, 13 predicted proteins | sample GrowelOW332metaG_FD_119755 | JGI IMG/M metagenome (GOLD analysis project Ga0172378, IMG submission 119755) | Groundwater microbial communities from an aquifer near a municipal landfill in Southern Ontario, Canada - Pumphouse #3_1 metaG | ecosystem: Environmental > Aquatic > Deep subsurface >...
ATCTCGTTTGTTTTACGATACAAAGATGCGCACGTCATTGCGCAATCTATTTGCGCAGATAAAATTATTTTCTACTTTTACGAAATTTTTTTCTGCGATGCCAATAAATAGAAATTTGATGATTCGGGTGACCACCATCGACCGTTGCCTGCAAAACCACTATCGGCAGTGGACACTGGACGATCTGATTGCCGCATGCAGCGATGCCCTCTACGAATTCGAAGGCCGCCGCGACGGAGTGAGCCGCCGCACCATACAGAGCGACATACAACTGATGCGCAGCGAGAAGTTGGGCTACAACGCCCCTATCGTCGTAAAAGAGAGAAAATTCTACACCTACGACGACCCCGGCTACAGCATCACCCGCATCCCGCTGTCCGAGACAGATGTCAACTCCCTGTCACAAGCCATGGACATTCTGAAGCACTTCCAGATATTCTCCCAATTCAGTCCGGTGAGCGACATCATCAACCGTTTGGAAGACCACATCGCCGTGACCACCGCACACACCATCCCCGTCATCCACTTGGAGAAAAACGACAGGTTGAAAGGGCTGGAATTTGTAAGTGAGCTATACGAGTCCATCGTGAAAAAAAGATGCGTCGACATCGGATACCAATCGTTCAAGGCCAAGGAAGGAAGCCTCAACACCGTATCCCCCTATCTGTTGAAAGAGTTCAAAAACAGATGGTTCCTTCTCGGACACCAGCATTCCGCCAAAGAGATACGGACATTTGCCCTCGACCGCATCGTCAGCATCAGTCGGAACACGGAGACAGATTTCGTACCGAACACGTTCTTCGACCCGGAACACTATTTCGACAACGTCATCGGGGTCACGAAGGGATTAGGCAAGCCGGAAGCCCACGTAAAACTCCGGATAGATGCCGACCAAGCCCCCTACATCAGAACGAAGCCGCTGCATAGCACACAGCAGATATTGGAAGAACGGGAAGACGGAAGCATCGTAGTCAGCATACAGGTAGTTGTGAATCTGGAGTTGGAACGGGAGATACTGAGCTACTGCGAACACATAGAGGTGCTCGAACCCCGCCTGCTACGGCACCGCGTCAGACGAAAACTACAAGCCGCTGCCGGAATATATCTATAGCCGCTCAGGATAACAAACAGCATTATTGCGCCGAGGAAAATGCCGATCAGTTTCCTCGGCATTACTTTTTTGAGTCGCAATTTCGATACATCGCAAAGATTTATAATAGTCGTAAACAAAAAAAATGCTTTAAAACAATTTGCAAGCCATATATCTCCAAAACTTTTGTTTTATCTTTACAGTTCGTTTACGCATCAATTATAAGATTGCTCAGTCTTTGTGCGTAATTGAAAAATAGGAACACGATTAATTCACATTAAAAAAACTCACAAGAAAATGGAAAATTCAACTAAGGAAGCGTGGACAGGCAACAGAAAAAACCTTAGTCCCGAAGCAGAAGAGAAAAGAAAAAAAATCAACAAAAAAATCTTGAAATTTGGTTGTCTACCAATTGTCGGGATATTTTTTCTTTTATTGTTAATTGGAATATTTACCGATTCGGAGAATCAAACAACAAAAACTAAAACAGAACTAAAAGAAGAATTGCCGGAACCTATAACCGGGAAATCTGATTTAGGTGTTTTGAAAATGAATGAAAATGGTGAATCGGTTGGTAAAAAAAACGAACTTACAGAATTACATAGATTACTAAATGTTGACAGCCTTGACATTATTGAAATTACTTATGAATTGAAAGGCTCATACGGAGATAATATTGAGAAGAAGATTGTTTACGACAAGCGAACAGGTAGATTAAAAGACATTTATACAAAAAACAATGTAATCGAAGATTATAAAAATGTGTCCCCTGAGGGTTTAAAAAAATTCTTAAATGCAGGCGAGAAAAGTTTTTATTCACTCGAAAAATATACTGATGTTGAATATGACTTCAATAACAGAGAAATGACAGTTAAGAAAGTTGGGGAAGAACCAAAACAAAGCGAATGGGACGGTTCGGTAAAAGTTGTCGAAGAATATGTAAAATCAAATGCAAATGATGCCTCAAGTATAGATTTTTTAGAATGGTCGAAAGTAAGTCCAATTGGTAACTATTGGGTCGTTAGAGCTAAATTCAAAGGAAGAAATGCCTTAGGTGGAATTGTTACGACAAATAAATGGTTCTATATTAAAGACGGTAAAGTTATGAAAGTCAAAGATATAGATTAGAAGTATACATAAACTGTATAAGCGTAACGGTGCCGAGGAAAATTCCGATTAGTTTCCTCGGCATTACTTTTTTGAGCAAAGCGGCTTCGGGTATGGAAAGCCCAACTACACCATCATAAAAGTTTTCTATAAACATGTTATCCCTTCGGGATAATTAAAAGAGAATAGTTGATAAATATCAACAATACAACCACCCCCGAAGAGGTCAAATGTTTATAGAAAATGGATAACAATATAGAATACCACCCCCGAAGAGGTCGAATATTTATAGGTGATATGGTAAACCAAACGGATAACCGACCTCGAAGAGGTCAAATGTTTATAGATGAAAATGTGTGTATAGGACATTCGACCCCGTCGGGGTCGCACATGATGACACACCCCCATTTTCTATAAACATATTATCCCTTCGGGATAAATCGGCAACCGAGAAAATGTGCGCAACCAATAAAATCCGAAGAATCCAATTGATTGTAGAACAACGGTTTGTGCAGATAATTAATAAAATCCGAAAGATTCAATTGGTTGCGGAAAGATGGTTTGCGCTAATGGTTGACAGAATCCGAAGAATTCAAATATTTATAGAACAATGGTTTGCGGAGGTATCATACGACCCCGTCGGGGTCGAACAAATCATTTTCCGCTATGATGCTATAAACATATTATCCCTTCGGGATAAATTGGCAACCGAGAAAATGTGCGCAACCAATAAAATCCGAAGAATTCAATTGGTTGCGAAAAGACGGTTTGCGCTAATGGTTGACAGAATCCGAGGGATTCAAATGGTTATAGAACAACGATTTGCAGAGGTAACATACGACCCCGTCGGGGTCGAACAAATCATTTCCCGTTACGATGCTATAAACATATTATCCCTTCGGGATGAATTGGCAACCGAGAAATTCATTTTATCAACCAATAAAATAGAAAAATTATGAGTGGGGGAAAAATGAGATTAGGAGATATTTGTACCATTACCAAAGGCGCAATAGGCATAATGAAAGCCGTATCCGGTGAGTATCCCATGATAACATTAGGCGAAGACAATAAAACGCACAATGAATTTCAATTTGCTGCAAAAGCCGTAATTATTCCTTTGGTTTCTTCCACCGGGCACGGACACGCCAGCATGAAACGTGTTAAATACCAAGAAGGTAAATTTGCATTAGGTAATATTTTATGTGCGGTTATTCCAAAAGACGAGAACTTTGTTTTAGCCAAATACTTGCAAATTTATTTACATTGGAATCGTGAAGAATTATTGGTTTCACAGATGAAAGGAATGGCAAATGTAAGTTTACCGATGAACCGCATTTCCGATGTCGAAGTGAATGTTCCAAGCCTTGAAAAGCAAAAACAAATAGTAGAATTAGAACAAAAGCTTTCTGAAAAAGGAAAGCAAGCCGATAAATTGTTTTCCGACCAACTCACCCAACTCACCAACCTCAACCAAGCCATTTTGCAGGAAGCCGTGCAGGGGAAATTGGTAGAACAAAACTTGACCGACGAACCCGCCACCGAATTGCTAAAACGCATAAAGGCAGAGAAAGAAAAATCAGGAAAGAAAGAGAAACCTTTGCCACCTATTACACCCGAAGAAATTCCGTTTGAAATTCCCGATAGTTGGGTATGGTGCAGGTTGGGAGATGTAATTGATTTTATTTCTGGCAATAACTTTGAAAGTGCCGATTTTTATAAGGGTAATGGCGTGAAATGTATTAAAATCACAAATGCAGGGGTAAATGAGATAATTGAAACAGATGATGTATTACCTATAGAATTTCAAAATAGATATAAGCAATTTTTGGTTTATACAGATGATTTAGTTTTAGCCTTAACTCGTCCATTTATTGCGACTGGTTTAAAAGTAAGTATTTGTCCTACATCTTACAACAAATCCTTACTCAATCAACGTGTTGCTGTATTAAGAGTAGTAAATGGCATTTATAGTAAATATATTTACCAATATTTATCATCCGACATAGTGTTGAAAAAATATCAGTTAATGTTCAAAGGGCAAAGTCAACAACCAAATTTAAAAAAGGAAGATGTAACGAATTTATCAATTCCTCTCCCTCCCATTTCCGAGCAGCAACGAATTGTAGCGGAAATAGAAAAGCAGTTTGCCAAAACAAAGCAGCTAAAAGAGAATATAAAAGCCAACCAACAAGCTACGGAGCAGTTGCTGAAAGCATTGTTGGCGGAGTCGTTTGAAGGAAAAGAAGAGCAGACGGCAACGGCGACCACGTAGAGCAAGGACAAGATGAGAGAGGCAGGTTTTATAAAGTATAGAAATAACTCGCATATCGGTACGTTTTGCCGAGGAGGATTTGTGGCTATCGCAAGGTCAGTTGGCGGAAATATATGACACAACGCAACAAAACATTGCACAACACATTACCAATATCTACAAAGATGATGAATTGGGAGAGGCAACTCACAAGAAATTCTTGTTAGTTCAAACAGAAGACTCCCGTCAGGTAAAACGCAACATTGACCATTACAATCTGGATATGATTATCGCCCTCAGTTATCGCATTCAAAGTCAGGTGGCTACACGTTTTAGAAGATGGGCAACACAACGTCTGCATGAATATATTCAAAAAGGATTTGCCATCAATGAAAGGCTGGATTGAATCGTTAAACAATCAGGTAATTGCACATAAACGGAAAGTGTGGAAGGTAAAGGATCTATTTCGCACGCTAATGCCATTGAAAAAGCTGAGAAGGAATTTGAGATTTATCGCCAACGAGAAATGAGTACACTTGAAAGCGATTTTGATAGAGCAATCAAATCATTACCAAAGAAATAGACATTATGGAACATAAAATCAAAGTATTTGAAGACGTTATTATGGACGGACGGACTCAAAAAACAGGCTGTTTTGCCTCTCTTAGACGTTGACTACGCCTCCGGATTTCTGAACGGGTTTACTCCGGAATATGTAGAATGAAAGTAGACTTTCAATCTTTCCGGTTGAGTCTGTATGGACAATCTGATTTTCCAAACTATCAGGATGGCACTCCGATAGTTTGGCAAAGAGATAACTTTCACTGTCAATTCCCAATGATTCGGCAGGCAGGCTCAAAGCTATTACTTCGAGATTTGAAAATCGAGGAACAACTTCTCTACGGGATTGATTGCCTTTTTCATCCACAAGAGTTTTGCCAAATTGTTTGCATATTCCATGAAATTTGGCGAATATTGCGTGTAAGTTGTGCATACAGAGATAGTGTATTAAAATTATATAATACACTAACAACAAATGACACATACAACTTTTTTCGACATCAATTTATTATCCTTTTAATTTCGCCAACGGGTTGAGAAACATCAAAAGATCCATCTCTTTGCAGAGATATCATAAAAACACATACTTATATTTCACTACGGATTGCTGAATTTGTAGACTATTTAGTGACCATTTATTCGTAGAGAGGTAGTTCGTTCGCTTTTGATAAACGACATGATTTTTCACATACCATGAATACATATTTTTTATTTAAAATTGAAAACCATGAATTTAAAGAAGATTATTTTAATTAGTTTTTCTCTGTTTGGCGTGACGTTTGGCGCAGCTGCAGGGGAGGGAAAAGCGTGGAGTTGGCCTGCCTATTCGCCCAACATCAACTACAATTTCAAGGATCAGGGAATCACCTACACGATGCCGACAAAAAACGTATCGGGCAGTTGCATAAACTCTGCCGCCGGAGTAGTCAATAAGGATTGGTGGTGTTTTGTATATGGAGCGAACCGTAATTCTTTAGTATCCGATGCCTCCATCAACAATTTGTTGGATCGCTTCAATACCGACTTTAGTTATATTACAGACACGATGGGATGGCCTCGTGACAAACGCGTCCAGGACGGTTGCCGAAGCGCAGTTTATTTGTATGGATCTATGGAATGTACAGGATCCAACGATCCGGAGGAAAAGGGAGGTTGGCAGTCTTGGATTGATGGCTATCCGGCAGTAGCCGCTTCCTATTATCCGGTTTATAGCTTTGACCCTACTTGTTCGTATAATGATCGCGAGTCCCAAATGAGTGCCATGATTCATGAAGGAATCCATGCAATACTCACGACATTGGGCGCATCTCATGTACATTGGTTTCAGGAGGGCGGCAACACATGGCTTCAGCAAGAGATGGAAGTACGGCGCAGTAACGGCAGCGAGTATAGCGGCATGGGATTTTTGAATGTGGTTCCGCTGATTGCTCCGTTCATCCCTATCGAATGTTATAGCGGATGGCTTGCCGATGGCTCGTTCGGAGGACCCGGAGCAGAGGGCGTCGGAAAAGGTCAGGATGCTTCCGGCAATACGTTATGCAATTGGCGCACAACCTTGGGTGGTGCCCAATATGGCAATCTGTTTCCTACATTCCTCGGGCTGTGGGTCAGTGAAGGCGCTGTCCCTTGGATTTGGGTGAACACGACAGACGCCAGCAAATATATTTTGGAAACGATGTCGGGAACTTTGGGCGATGCGCAAACACGTAGGCTCATCATGGAGTACCGGGCTAAATTGGCTATGTTGGACATGAAAAAGTGGTCAAAAGAGATGAAGACCCTTTTGAACCAACAGTTCGGGGGTACCATTGGCTGTGAATTTTCTCCATGTTATATAGATAATGTAGAGACATGGAAAGCATCTCCTTATGTCGTGACTACAAATGACAACGGCATTTTGACCCCGGAAAACCGTACCACTCCAGGATGGTCTGGCGCAAATGTGATTCCCTTGAATGTCACGGGGGACACAGTGAAGGTAGAACTTCAACCTATAGGAGACAACATGAGCCTTCAAATCTGCTATCGTGCCACGGATGGAGTTCCGGTTTATAGTGAGCCTGTAATGGGTAATTCTACGGCAGTTTTAGCCATTGACAAGACTCCTCAAAGCGGAGTGGTGTTTGCCGTTGTCTGCAACACGGATTATGCTTATGAGGGAGAGACTACCCGAACCAAACATCATGATTACCGATTGAAACTCGTGAGCGGAATTTCCAGTGCAGCCAATCCAAACAAAAGTTGGTATAATGATTTCGTGGTGGATTACGATTGGGGAACTGATGCTTCGGAGACGCCGGTGGCTGAACCGATAGAGAAGGTGGCTGAATTGGTTTATGAAGTAAACCTTCCGATTTCTTCCGACTACAAACCCGTATCTGTTTCTCTCGAAGCTGACAAAATAGCGGCAGCATTAAACATATCAACCTCCGAGATGGCGACATTGCTTTCAACCAGTTTGTTTTTCTATGGGGTGAATGTTGACAGCTCTTTGTACAAACCTTATACAGCAAATGGGGTCGGACATTGGTTCAACACCTCTGGTAATGTTGTTCAATACGAAGATGCTTCGTCTTCCATCTACTCCGAACTGGATGTGACGGAGATGAAGGTGAACATCGGACATTATCCGGGCCGCATACAGGAGGGGGATTCCTATACAATCCGTCAAGCCTTCCTTTGTGGAAACAAACAAGTGACTGTAGTCTTTAATGTGACAATTAAGGGTTCCACCTCTTCTCTGGACGATTTGACTCAAGGCAACAATGAGATGTTGAATCTCTATTATGACAAAGGATTCCTCTTTGCTGATTTTCAGGTTCCTTTTGATACGAAGGTGACGCTTAGCTTATATACGGCTTATGGTGCATTGATTAAGCACGTAGTGAAATCGTATCTGCCGGCAGGTTCCTATACGGAACCGATTAATTTTGCGGACATGGGATTATCCAAAGGGATATATTTGGTTAAATACACGTATCCAGGTCGGTCAGAGACAAAGGTGTCGATCACGGCTCCGCGTTAATTTCTTTATTTTCTAATACTAGAATGGGGTTGCCTAATGGTTTAGTCAGCCCCATTCCTATAAAAAGACATTGCCAGATGAGGCCAAGTAACAGTAAAAAAAATAACTTCCGCAGATTTCTGCTTACCAAGATTTAAATGCGAAGAGTTTCCTGTTAAGAAGTTGCGGAAGTTATTCTTTAATCATTACTATGAGCCCTTATGCGTAGAAAAACACGTATTTTTCTACGCATAGCCATCTTCACTCATTCCGGAAGTTTTTTTATACTTTTATATCCGAATAATTCACGACGTTATGGACCAACCTAAAATAGAACGACTACTGCGGCTGATGAAGATGCTGACTGGAAACACCTCGCTCTCCATCGACGAGATTGCGCGGCATTTGGACACCTCCCCCCGCTCCATCTACCGATACTTGGACACGTTCAAAGGCGCAGGATTCGTCGTTCAGAAACACAACGACATCTACCAGCTGAGCCAAGAAAGCCGCTACTTCAAAGACATCTCCCAACTGATCCATTTCACCGAAGAGGAGGCTTTCATCGTCAACAAACTCATCGACAACCTCGACGACAACAACCTTCTGAAACAGAACCTCCGTAAGAAACTGGCCTCCGTCTACAACTGCACCTCTCTGGCCGACTGCATCGTGAAGGGACAGGACGCCAACAATGTGCACGACATCATCGAGGCCATCGAAGGGCACAAACAGGTTGTTCTGAAAAACTACGCCTCGTCGCACAATGGCGACATACGGGACAGACGTGTGGAGCCGTTCGCATTCACCACCAACTACGTGCAAATCTGGTGCTACGACCTGGAGCAGAAATGCAACAAGCTTTTCCGAACCTCACGTATCGAGGCGGTCGAGGTGACGGACCGCGGTTGGACGGAGGGACAGAGACACCACTCGGACACCATCGACGTTTTCCGCATCAGCAGCAATCGGCAGCACCCCGTGAAACTGAGACAGGGTATCCTCGCCCACAATCTTCTCATCGAGGAGTTCCCTCTCGCCGAACGGGACCTCACACAAACAAGCCCCAAACAATGGCTGCTCGCGACCAACGTCTGCGGCTACAAAGGCATAGCCCGCTTCGTCATCGGCTTGGCAGACGACATCGAGGTTGTAGATTCACCCGAATTGGATTCCTACATCCAAGATTTCGTCAGAAAAAACATCTTCAAATAATGCGGTTCTGTCAAAACCTGTCAAAATGAGGTTCTATCTTTGTGGCTTAATTTCAAGATTCGTCATTGGATCATAGAGGAATCCATAATTATATAATTTTACAAAAAAGCGCATGAAAACATCCGACAAACTGCTTCTATTCTTTATCACAAGCATTATCCTCTGTTTTGTAAACATCCTAATAGGATTGTTCTGTGTATTGATTTTCATCACCATCATACTTGCAAAAGCAATGGATAACAAAAAGAAGAAAGTCTGCACATTATGCAATAACAAACTAACACTTTCCAACACTTGCGCAAACGGAAGACTAAAAGACGGCGGTCAATTGTGCCGTTCCTGTTTGCGCCGGCTTGACCGTCACGTAAGAATGGACACCGAACAATATACGCGAGACGAAATCATTGCGCACGTGGTGGAGACAGAGAATAACAAGATGGCGGACAAACGACAGAGCTATTTCCAAAAGAGGCCTAACCATGAAATGGAAATCAAGGAATACATCCCGACAGTAAAAAGAGTTCTACAACAAGGCGAAATAATCGACCAAGTTATATCAGCAAGATACAACGACAACTCAGGTGCATTGACATTGACAAACAAACGTCTGATGATTGTTTATCGCAAACCTATCCGGAAATTGGCTTCAAACGATTTTTTATCGGAAACCTACTATGCTAACCTATTCACATACGACGACCTGATGTTAGGAAGCATATCTGACGTTCAACTAAAACAAAAGTTCATGAAGACCTCGATCTGTCTTTTCATCAGCAATTACATGGTCGAAATCTTGTGCTATTGTTTCGATTCCGAGGCGGACGAGATGGTCCGGAAAATCAAGGAAAGATCCGAATCCGCAGAACCGAAAAACCAGACAATAACCATTACGCTGACAAATGCTCAGGAAGAATAGCCATTGTCATTTATTCATCGAAAAATCCATAAAAAAAGGCACTACATGAAAACAACAAAAGAATATCCCGCCACGCACTCCATGAGCACGGCATGGTTCATCGCCGATGCCGACGGCAACGTCGGAGCTTTTGAATTTGACGAAAACGGACCTGTCCCTTTCGGCGTGAACGAATCATCATTTGAGTCATTGATTGAGATTGATTTTGTAACCCCCGATGAAGACGGATTCCCGACTTTCGAAATGACAGAAGAACAGCTGAGCGGAATTTCAGAACGATTGAGACCTATTGACGCCAACTTCGATTTCATACGTTCCGTTGTGAAAATTGATGTCGTTAACGAAACAAGATTCCGATCTCTCGTAAAAAAAGAAGACTGCGTATGTCTTTCTCGAAAATTAGGCTTATACATCATTTCGTATTGGGACGACGATAAATATAAAGGCAAAAAGCTCCGTGATCTCGTTTTAGAACACATGGAATTTGACGTCTGGAATAGCAACGAATGGAATGACGGAAAAGTTGAATATGAACATTATCCGGATGACTTATTACCATTCTATCTCTATCAGCAACCATATCGGACAGACAAACTGACAGAAAGAACCATCATTCCAACACATCCGTTCAAGGAAGAACAATTTCCGAAACAAGTCAGGAAAAAGCTTCTGCACATTCCAGTCCTGTTTGCCGACTATACATTTTTGCAGATTGCGGAGTTTTTCCCTTCCAAGATGTATCAAACGGAAGATACCATTTCCATTCATGATGCCCAATATTCATTGTTACGGAAATCGGACGGCGAAAAAGCGTATATCTGCACAGACAGCCTGATATTTTCGAAAAACACGACACCAAATTCCTGCAAAAAATGCGAATACAAATGTTCCCTTTTGTGGAATCTGAGACAACCGTACACATACCCAGACTTTGACTTAGACACTATCTTGTATGCTGAAAAACCAACAATCGCACTGGTTATTGACAAAAACGAGTATACCACTCCTAGCAATTTGTCAAAATACCTGATGCAACTCCCCTTCATCATGGGAGTTCCCAGAAAAATAAATTATAATGGCATTTTTGCATCCCTGTGCGACAATGACATCGAAAGATATGCAGAAAAATGTCGGGAAATGTTTGAATACCAGCTCAACCATTACCATCCTTACGTATTGATATTCAACGAGAACATAAAAGCGTTCCTATCGAAGCATTACGTCATAAACACCGAAACAATCACAATTGGAGACAAGCAATTCCACTATTTCATGGCAGATGAGATAGAATCACGAGAAACAGAAATTCTCGCTTTGGCGCAACAACCCTATCGCGGCATCCGAAAGCCACATATCGTAAGCAAAGAGGAAATGGAAAAATGGAAACAAGCAGGGAAAGAGGAGGAAAAGGAATGAACAATATAGAAATGCTCTCGATTGATTTGTCGAACTACTGCACCAAGCAATGCTCGTTTTGTTACAACCACAGCCACCGGCAAGGCAATGTGGAATGGCAGACAGAAGAGGTGATCGCTTTCGCAAAAGACTGCATCGTCCACGGCGTGAAGTCCATCTCGCTTGGCGGAGGCGAACCGTTTGAATACCAAGGCATCTTCGATGTGATAAAGGCACTTCAGCCCCTCGTCTACCTATCCGTCACCAGTAACGGTCTGCCTCTCACAAAATCTGAGATTTGGGAGCAACTAACAAGCTGCCGGCCAGACAAGATACACGTCACCATACACTTTCCAGACAACAGTGCGGAGGTGACACGTGTAACAGCCCTGACAAAACGGCTGCAACACGAGACCAACATCAAGCCCGGAGTCAACCTATTGGTTTCGGCCAGTACGATAGGACACTGCAAAGACGCATTCCGCCAACTGCGAGAGTTCCTCTCGCCAGAACAAATCATACTAGTGCCACAACGGTTTGCCGACACGCCCACCCCGTCGCAACTATCGTCGGTAAGCAATGGTGAACCTTTTCAAAGTCCGTCGTGCCTACTTCTATGTTCACGGCCGCAAAGCTTCGCATCCGTCTCGTGGGACAAGCGAGTCAACTCATGCAGCTTTGCAGGAGGAAAGGAAAAACTTTCTTCGCTTGATTTCAGAGGGCTCACCGAAGCCCTAAGCAAAGTGAAATTCAGCAGTTGCTTGTAGAAGTGGATAATATTCAAGAAGACTATTCTATCTCCTTGATTCGTTCTATCTGTCTATTCAGAAAACAATCGGCGTAAAGACTATGATCTTCCGTTTCGTAGAAAGCGATCAATCCTTTTCTGTAATTCAGGATGTCAGAATCCTTAGCGGAATACACAGGAATAATGTCGGCATTCATCATGGCAATGCTTTCCATCATCCTCGACGTCCGCTTGTTTCCGTCAATGAAAGGTTGCAAACGAGCCAAGTTACAATGCAGATATACCGCTTTTTCTAAAGGATTACCATATTCTTCTTGCTGAAAAAGGATTTCATTCAACCTACCTTCTATCTCTTGTCGATTTTCAGGCGGAATATATCCCGTACCACTGATACGGACAGCTCGCACCCGTAATGAACCAGACTCTTCATTCGACACCAATCCCGTAGAGATGGACTCTAAAAAAAACATTTTCACCATGTACCCTAAGCGAAAAAACATGAAATATCTGGTCAACAAATAAGATTATACCTTTCCAAGAGATTCCAAGCATCCCCAAATTATACTCTCCCGCGGTTTTGTCCGATTATTGTCCGAGAACCAATCGCATCTCGGGAACGCCACATACGACAAGATGTACGGGCAGAACAAGGCGCACAGCTACAAAAGCCTTTTGACCAGAGATCCTGGGCTCTCACGAAAAACAACATATCGATCCAATAAAAGGAATGACAAACGAATGCCGCAGAGAAGAAGCAGAAACAATCAGATGGGAAATTCAGACCGTGCACGGAGTGCACCTTATTACAAAAGGATTTGACAGCATGCAGTTCAAAAAGCGATTGATGGAGAGCGGATTTGGCAACATTGACATACACAAAAACAACCCAACCGAACTCTTCTGCCAACAGACTACTTCGAAATAACTGGGCACAGAACTCCTACATTCCAAAATATGATAATCCGCAATACGGACTAAGCAAATCCCAATCTTTTGTTGTATACTCGATGCTTAAAATCAGTGACGTAACCGACAGAGGCAGACAGTAGACGGTCAAATTGCCGTTCCCCGA